>Ga0335073_10002280_pt1 | contig 26204 bp, 17 predicted proteins | sample Lox_Sample_22_FD_207093 | JGI IMG/M metagenome (GOLD analysis project Ga0335073, IMG submission 207093) | Soil microbial communities from Loxahatchee National Wildlife Refuge, Florida, United States - Lox_Sample_2.2 | ecosystem: Environmental > Terrestrial > Soil > Wetlands | place: USA...
CGTGCCGGAGCAGAAGCCGCTGATCGACACGGCCGCGGTGACCAAGCCGGACGCGCTGATCGTGGCGCCGACCGACAGCGCCGCGCTCGACTCCGACCTGCTGAAGGTGCAGCGGGCCGGCACGAAGGTCATCTTCGTGGACACCTCCGCGGCCGACACCGCGATCGGGCTGTCCCGGATCTCGTCGGACAACGCCGCGGGCGGCAAGCTCGCCGCCGACACGCTCGGCAACCTGCTCGGCGGCAAGGGCACCGTCGCGGTGATCAGCGTGGCCAAGGGCGTGTCCACCACCGACGCCCGGATCGCTGGCTTCGAGCAGGAGATGGCGGCCAAGTACCCCGGCATCAAGCTGCTGCCCGAGCAGAACGACGACGCCGACAGCGTGAGCACCGCCACCTCGTTCATCGAGGGCGACATCGCCGCGAACCCCGGCCTGAGCGGCGCGTTCGCGGCCAACGTGATCACCGCCCAGGGCGCGGCGTCCGGCATCGCGCACGCGGGCAAGACCGGCAAGGTGAAGCTGGCCACATTCGACGCCGACCCGACGCAGATGTCGATGATGAACGCGGGCACCATCCAGCTGGCCATCGCCCAGGAGCCCGCGCTCGAGGGCGCCGACGGCGTCGAGCAGGCGCTGAACGCGATCGATGGCAAGACGGTGACCAAGAACATCGCCACCCCGCTGATCGCGATCACGCCGGCCAACGAGAACAGCGCCAGCGTCAAGCCGTTTATCTACGAGTCCGGCTGCCCGGCCACCTGAGTGGCGGCGCCCGGATTGCCCGGAGGCTCCGGTGGAACCCGGTGCACCCCCCACATCGGCTCCACCAGCCTCCGGGCCGCCTCCCGGCGCGAGCGCTCCGCCTCGGCCTCGCGGCGCGCGCGCCGCTGCCGGACCACGAACCGGGCGATCCCGAATACGGTCAGGATCAGCAGCGCCGCGACCGAGGCCGCGGCCGTGATCGCCAGCCGCACATAGAGGTCCAGGCGGGTGTCCGCGGGGGCCAGGCCGTCGGAGACGAAGGCCTGCGGCGTGCGCAGCGCGGCGAACGAGGAGCCGCGGTGCACCAGCACCACGCGGCCAAGGACGCCGCTCTCCGGCACCGGGCCCCACGTGCGCGAGTCGAGTGAGATGTTGCGGCGGTCGCCCATCACCCAGATCTGCCCGCGGCGGAGCGTGACCGAGAAACCGACCACCGAGGGCCGGTCGCCGGGGTACAGGTAGGTCTCGTTCAGCGGCTTCCCGTTGACGGTGACCCGGCCCCGGGCGTCACAGCAGGCAACGTGGTCGCCGGGCAGGCCGATCACGCGCTTCACGAAGACGTCGTCGGTGCGGGAGTCCTTGCGCGGGACCCGCAGCACGACCACGTCGCCGCGCCGGATGGCCGATCCGGTGACGACGAACATCTGGTCGCCGGGATGGACCGTGTTCTCCATCGTCGGTGACTGCTCGGTGTAGGGCTGGATGGTCACGATCGGGACCGCGATGCTCGCGCTCAGCAGCGCCGCGGCCAGCACGACCAGGACCCAGAACGCGATCCGGCCGATCCGGTCGGCCCGGCGCCCCGGCCGCGGCTCCGGCGGCGCCCACGTCGTGGCCTGCTGCTGCGTCATGGGCGCCTCCGTCTGGACGCAGGGCAGCGCCGCGCCTGCGATCTCAGAGGAAAGTCATACCCTCGCCCCGGTATGTCGGAACGGTCGCGACCACTACATTTTCCTCGATTAGGTGCAGTTCCCCGAACCGCTCGCAGAGCTCGCCGGCCTTGGCGTGCCGCAGCCACACCCGGTCGCCGATGCGCAGCCGGCCCGCGGCCGGCCCGAGCAGCGGTGTCTGCACCTCGCCGGCGCCCTCCTGCCGGTCCAGCCGCAGCCCGGCCGGCAGGTACGGGCTCGGCAGCCGGGACCGGCTGGCCGGGCCCGAGGCCACGTAGCCGCCGCCCAGCGCGGTGACCACCCCGGGCCCGGGCCTGCGCACCACGGGCAGCGCGAAGAACGCCGCGGGCTCGCCGCGGAAGCCCCGGTAGCCGTCGAACAGCGTGGGGTGGTACAGCCCGGACCCGGCGCCGATCTCGGTCACCGCGGGCTCGGCGCTGGTCTTCTCCAGCGACCCGGTGCCGCCGCCGTTGACGAACTCCAGCGGCGCGACCGCGCCGACCGCCGCGACGATCGCGGCCCGGCGCGCGGCCAGCTCGGCGCCGGACCGGCGCTGCACATAGCGCAGCCCGATCGCGTACAGCGGCCGCCCGGCCGGGTTGTCTCCCACCCCGGCGATCTGCGCCTCGTACGCCAGCAGGCCGGCCAGCCGCAGCCCGGGCCGGGCCACGATGGCCCTGGCCAGCGCGGCCGCGTCGGCCGGGGTGCGGACCGGCGAGCGGCGGGCGCCCGCCCGCAGCAGCCCGCGCAGGCCCAGGTATCCGGCGTCGATGTCGATGCACACCCGCACCGGGCTGGGCCGGTCCGCGCCCGCGGCGGCCTTCTCGATCATCTCGAGGTGCTCAGGGCAGTCGACCATGACCGTGATGGCGGCCGCGGCCGCCGGGTCGCCGGCCAGCCGGGTCAGCGCGGCCCGGTCGGCCGTGGGATAGCCGACGAGGATGTCGTCGCTGGCGCCGTGCCCGGCCAGCCAGAGCGCCTCGGGCAGCGTGAAGGCGAGGATGCCGCGGAAGCCGTCCATCCGCAGCACCTGGCCGATGAGCTCGCGGCACCGCACGGACTTGCTGGCCAGCCGGATCGGCTTGCCCCCGGCTCGCCGCGTCATCGCCGCGGCGTTGGCGCGCAGGGCGGCCAGGTCGACGACGGCGAACGGCGGCTCGAGGTGCGAAGTCGCCGCATCGTAGCGCTGCAGGTCACGAGCGGTGGCGGCCACGCTACCCCTCGGTGGCGACGAGCTCTGCGTACTCGGCGGCGGACAGCAGGCCGGCCGGCGGCTCGCCCTCCGCCGTGGCCAGGGTGACCTTGAACAGCCAGCCCGCTCCGTAGGGGTCGGCGTTGACCAGGCCCGGGTTCTCCTCGATCTCCGGGTTGACCTCGGTCACCTCGCCGTCGACGGGGGCGAAGATGTCGCTCACCGACTTGGTCGACTCGACCTCGCCGCAGGGCTCGCCAGCCGTGATCTTGCTCCCGGCTGAGGGGAGGGAGACGTAGACGACGTCGCCGAGTGCCTGCTGGGCGTGATCGGTGATGCCGACGGAGGCGGTGCCGCCGCTGACGGCCACCCACTCGTGCTCGCGGGTGTAGTGCAGCTCATCGGGAACGGACATTGGTGGCCTTCTCCTCTGCGAGATAAGCGGCCGGTCAGGCCGGCCGGCGGTAGAACGGCAGTGAAACCAGGTCGGCGGGCTCGGCGCTGCCCCGGATGTCGACGGCGAGCCGGCTGGGCTTGCCGTCCGCGTCGTCCTGGCGGGCCTGCCGCGCGACCTGTGGCGTCACGTACGCCATGGCGATCGGCGAGCCCAGCGTGGGGGAGGGCGCGCCGCTGGTCACGGCCCCGCACGGCGCCCCGTCCCAGAGCACGTCGTATCCGTGCCTGGGCACCCGGCGGGACCGGCCGACCAGGCCCACGAGCTCGCGCCGCGGTGCCGCGCCGGCCCGCTCGGCGAGCGCGGCGCGGCCGACGAAGTCGCCGGGCTTGTCGAGCTTGACCACGCGGCCCAGGCCCGCGTCGAACGGGGTGATGTCCGGGCCGAGCTCGTTGCCGTACAGCGGCATCCCGGCCTCGAGCCGGAGCGTGTCCCGGGCGGCCAGGCCGGCCGGCACCAGCCCCTCGGCCGCGCCCGCGGCGGTGAGCGCCTCCCAGATCCGCTCGGCGTCCTGCGGCCGGCTGAACAGCTCGAAGCCGTCCTCGCCGGTGTAGCCGGTGCGGGCGAGCAGGATCTGGCAGCCCGCGGCCGTGGCCGGATAGCTGGCGTAGTACTTCACCGCGCCCAGGCTGGCATCGGTGACCGGAGTGAGGATGGACGTAGCGTTGGGGCCCTGAAGGGCGATCAGGGCGTAGTCGCTGGTTCGGTCCGTGACCTGCGCGTCCCCCGTGGCGCGCTCGGTGAGCGCGGCGACGACGGCAGCGGTGTTGGCGGCGTTGGCCACGACCAGGAACTCGCCGTCGGACAGCCGGTAGACGATCAGGTCGTCGATGACGCCGCCGTCCGGCGCGCAGATCATCGTGTAGCGGGCCCGGCCCGGCGCCAGCGCGGACGGCTGCCCGACCAGCGCGTAGTCGAGCGCCGCGGCAGCGCCGGCACCGGCGACCGCGATCTCGCCCATGTGCGACAGGTCGAACAGCCCCGCCCTGGTGCGCACGGCGTTGTGCTCGGCCGTCTCGCTGCCGTAGCGCAGCGGCATCAGCCACCCGGCGAATCCGGTCAGCGTCGCGCCGAGGCGTTCGTGCACGCCGGTCAGCGGGGTCCGCCGCAGCGGCGGGGCAGGCGAGTCCGTCATCTGTACTCCATCGGCCGGGCGGCACCTTTCGACAACACCTGTTCCAGGCGGAATGCGGCCGGCGCGAGTCAGAGACGAAGCCGCGGCAGCGTCGGCGCGCTCCGGCGGCACCAGCCTATCGGGGCCCGCGGGTGCGGATTAGCTGGAGCGGGCTTCGGCGGCTGCGCGAGAATCGGTGACATGGGACTGCTAACCGAGGACGAGATAACCGCCCGGCTTGGCGGCGTGCCCGGCTGGACGCGCGAGGGCGACAGCATCGTCACCACGCTCACGCGCGGTGACTTCCGGGAGGCCATGCTGCTGACCGGGGCCGTGGCCTACGTGGCCGAGCAGGCGAATCACCACCCGGACATCCTGATCCAGTGGAACAAGGTCACGCTGACCCTGTCGACGCACTCGGCCGGGGGCCTCACCGCCGCCGACTTCGACCTGGCCGCGAAGATCAGCGCCCTGGGCTGATGCCGGGGCGGTCAGCTTCGCCTGCGGGCGGCGCCACGCCCCCGGGTGGCGCCGCCCACAGGACGAAGATCCCCTCCGCTCGTCGCGACCCTCGTACGTTCGGCGCGTGGCGGCATCCGGCGAGCGCGCCGGCGAATGCCCCGCGCCCGGACGACGGTCCCCCTCCGAGACGAGCGGTTCCCCGTTCCGCGCGGCACCCGGCCTGGCTGGCTGGCCGAAGAGCCTGTCGGCTGGCGCCGGCCGGTGGTCCGGCCGGCGACCCGGCTGACGTGCCCCGGGGGCCCGGCTGCCCGGCCTTCCGGTCCGGCGTACCGTGCCCCGAGTGCCGCGCGGGGTTCTAGTTATACACGGTGTGCTGACCTGACTACAGGTAGTTATTAGATTGAGCCCGGGTCATGTTGACTAGACGAGTCCGGGCGTCCGGCCATGAGGTGAATTGGCCGGTCAGCCGCGCGATCGGGACCGCGACCGGGGCGGCCGGGGCGCGCTGGAGCCGGGCCGGCCGTCGGCTAACCTGAAGCGCGCAGGGCCGGACCGGCGGTGCGGAAGGAGCGGCGTTGGCGATCGTGACACTGGTCCTCTGGGTGATCACCGCCTCCGCGGGCGTGTCCCTGCTGGCCACCGGCGGCGCGGCCCGAAGGCGGCGCCTGGCGGCCGCCGCCGCGGCGCGGCAGGCCGAGCATCCCGTGCCCGCTCCGGCGCGGGTGGCCGCGGTCCCGCTCACCCCGGAGGGCAAGCCGCCGCCGGTGCCCCGGGTCCGGGTGACCACGCAGCCCGGCGAGCACCCGCTGCTGGAGTTCGCTCACCCGGCGCTGGCCCTCGCCGGCCTGGCCGTCTGGTTCATGTTCACGTTCATCCACTACCACCCGATGGCCTGGATCTCGTTCGCGATCCTGGTGGCGACGATCTGCGCGGGGCTCTCCTGGCTGATCGCCAACCGGCGGGCGGCCCGGCACAACGCCACCTCGGCCTGGACCTTCCCGCCGCGGCTGATCGCGCTGCACGGGGCGGCGGCCGCGGTCGCGATCACCCTCACCGTCCTGACCGCGCTGATGGCCAGCCGCGGCTGAACCGGGCTTGGCTCAGCCGAACTCGCAGGGCAGGTGCTTGATGCCGTTGATGAAGCTGGACAGCAGCCGGTCGGGTTCGCCCGCGGCGCGGATGTCCGGCACCCGGGCCAGCAGCTCGCGCAGGATCGCGGTGATCTCGCGGCGGGCCAGGTGCGCGCCGAGGCAGAAGTGCGGGCCCGCGGACCCGAAGCCGACGTGCGGGTTGGGTGAGCGGGTGATGTCGAAGCGGTCGGGGTCGGTGAACACCGACTCGTCGCGGTTGGCGGCCTGGTAGAACAGCACCGCCTTGTCGCCCTCGCGGTAGGCGTGGCCGTTCATGATGAAGTCGCGGGTCAGCGTGCGCCGCATCCAGATCACCGGCGAGACGTAGCGCACGATCTCCTCGACCGCCGGCGCGATCCGGCCCTCGAAGTCGGCCAGCAGCAGCTCGCGCTGATCGGGATGCTCGGTGAGCAGGCTCAGCGAGTGCGAGATCGCGGTCCTGGTGGTCTCGTTGCCCGCGACCACCAGAAGGATGAAGAACGAGGCCAGCTCGGCCGGGGTAAGCTGCTCGCCGTCGATGTTCGCGGTGGCCAGGGCCGAGACGAGGTCGTCGGCGGGCCGCTCCTGGCGCCGCTCGGCCAGGCCGGTGACCAGCGCGCCGAGTTCCTGGCCCGCGGTGAGGATCTGGGTGATCGCCTCGTTCAGGTCCTCGCTGACGAACTCCGGATCGGCACCGGACAGGATGATGTTCGTGTTTTTCAGCACCATCGCGTAGTGCTCGTCGCCGATGCCCATCATCTCGCAGATGATCTTCAGCGGGAGCCGGGCCGACACCTGCTGGACGAAGTCGCACGGTCCGGTCTGCAGCAGGTCACTGACGATCTCGGCCGCCGCGCGCTGCACGTCCTCCTCGAACTTCTTGATCATCTTCGGGGTGAACGCGCGGGACACGATCCGGCGCAGCCGGGCGTGCCGGGGGTCATCCATGTTGATCATCGAGCCGAAGTACTCGTTGAACTCGACCGGCAGGTCGATCAGGTTGGTGGCCCCGGGAACCGAAGAGAACACCTCGGCGTTCCGGCTCGCCTCTACCACGTCCGCGTGCCGGACCAGCGCGTAATAGCCGCGTTCCGGGGTGCCGAACGGGGACTCCGGCGCCTCGAAGAACGGCGGCGACCGCATGGCCCGCAGCGTGGAAAACCCGGCGTGGCGCTCGGCCGGGGGCTTCTCCCAGAAGGCGTTCTGCGTGAGGTCGAGGTCGCCGGTGATCGGGACGGGTTGCGGACTGGTCACGTGGGCCGCCTCCGGAAGTAGAACTTCGTTCGGTTTCCCATAGTGGCACCGCCGCTCCCGTAGCAACAACAGTGCGGGCCCGCGGGCCCGCGGGCGCGCGGCGCGGGCCCGTCGACATCCGCGCGAGGCGTGCCGGACCCGCCAGGTGGCCGGCCGTTCCCGGGCGTGCCGGCACCAGGGAGAACCTAACGCCCCAGATTTGTCCGGCCCTAGCCGGACAAATCTGGGGCAATGGTGCCGCGGGCGTTACCGGGCGGCCTTTCCCGGGCCGGCCGGCCGCGGGGTCCGCCGTTACCGGCCGGCCCTTCTCGGGCCGGCCTTGGCCCCGGCCTGGCGTCGCGCTCGCTTGCCGCGCGCGACGCGCCGCTCGTCGGGCCGCGCGCCGGCCCGGCCGTCCGCTGCGTCGTCCCGTCCGTCGTCCCGTCCGTCGTCCCGTCCGTCGTCCCCGTCGTTCCCTGTCGCGTCACCGGTCATGATGGCGATGGCCACGGGGGAGGGCACCCCGCTGATCTCCGCGACCGTGCAGGCGATCGCGGCGGTACCGGCCCGCAGCGCCAGCCAGCCGTCCCCGGCGGCGCCCTGCACCGCGACCGGCGAGGCCCCGGGCGCGCCCGCCATGGCCAGGCAATCCGTGATCGCCTTGCGCAGAGCGGCGACGATGACCGGCGGCTCGTCCAGCACGGCCAGGCTCCGCTGCAGCGCGACCTCGGCCTCCGGCAGGCCGTCGGCCGGGCCCGGCCCGTCCGCGGCGCCCGGCACGGCTGCCTCCCAGCCGCACGCCGCGGCGTGCGGAGCCCAGACGGTCAGCACGAAGCCGTCAAGCTGGCCGGTGCCGCGGGCCTCCTGTGCCCGCAGAGGCTGGCCGGCCGCCGCATCCGGCTGCCGGTCTGGTGCGGGCGACGGCCGGGGCACGAGGGCGGCCGCGCCTTCCGCCCGGACCGGGCCGTCGGGCTGGCCGCTGTGCACGGTCACCCGCAGTTCCGCGTCCAGGCCCAGCGCCGCCGCGCTGCGCTCGAGGTAGACCGACAGCAGGGAGGGCGGCCAGGCACCCCGGCGCGGCAGCGGCCCGGCGTCGGCCAGCCGCAGCCCGCGCCAGGTCACCAGGGGCTCGCCCGCGGAGTCGACGGCCTCGACGTCCCACACGTACGCCGCGGGCAGCGCGGGCAGCGCGGGCCGCCTCGGCTCCGGCGCGCGGCCCTGGGCCGGGACGGCCAGCGCCGGGCGCGGCGGGGTCGCGGAACGCTGCTCGGGCACGGCCCGGGCGGGGATCGCGCCCGCGGGATCGGCCGGCCCGGCCTGGACCGCCACCGCGCGGATCTCCACGGCGCCGTCGGCCGTCCGGCCGCTGAACGTGACGGACTCGCATCCGCCGGGCAGCAGCCGCCGGTGCGGCACGCACGCCTGCAGCACATGCCACGTCGCGTCGTTAAGACCCGGGCTGCCGAGGATCAGGCTCGCGCCGGCCACGTCGGCCTCGTGCGCGAACCAGGGCTGGCCGTCCCCGCCGCTCACCAGGGCGCGGCACGAGCGCGACGTGACCTCGGGCAGCAGCGCGGCGCGCCGGAACGGCGCGGACTGGAAGCACACCGGCCCGTAGAGCTCGGCGCCCTCGACGATCCCGGCGTGGCTGGCCGGCACCTCGTCCAGTTCCGGCATGCTCGCCGCGAGCGAGGGCGCCGCGGCCTCGGCCGCGTCGTCGATCTCGTGGAACGTCGCACGGAAGTGCTCGGTGGCGAAGCCGCTCTCCGCGCACCGGATCACGGCCGTGACCGAGCCGCCGTCCATCAGCGCGCAGATCCGGATGACCGTGGGCTCGTCGTCCGGCCTCGCCGGAATCACGACCGGCGCCTCGATCGAGACCCCGGTGAGCCGCCGCATCGGCCGCCCGGCGAGCGCCCCGGCCGCCTCGGCCATCGCCTCAAGCGCCATCGCCGCGGGCAGCACTATCGTGCCGTCGACCCGGTAGCCGGACAGGTACGGGTCGGTGCGCAGCGACAACCGCGCGTCGCAGACCAGCTCAACCCCCGGGTAGTGCACAAGGACTTCCTCGAGGAACCGGCCGGGCAGGTTCGGGTCGCGGGGCCTGGGCGGCGACACCGCGATCGGGGGCGGCCCGGGCACGCCGACCCGGCCGTGCACGGCCAGCCGGGCCGGCAGGCCCGGCGTGGCCAGCGTCTTGAGCAGGAGCCGCGAGCCCTCGGTGACGCCGATCGCGGACGCGCCGGACCGGGCAAGCCGGTCGGCCAGGCTGGCCCGCTGGCCCAGTCCCGGCCCGGACCAGGCCGGCCAGTCGACGTGCAGGGCCCGGCACCCGGGCACGCCGTCGGCCATGCGCTCGGCTCGCTCCGCGAGCGACCCGCTGGCCAGGGCCAGCAACCCCTCGCCCGCCAGGCCGTAGCGGCCGGCGACCGAGCCGAACGTGATGATCAGCCGGAGCTGCTTGGCCGTGATCGCGCTGACCAGCTGGTGCAGGCTCGCCGCCTCGGCGCCGACGTGCGCGCGCAGTTCGTCCTCGGTCAGCTCGGCGATCGGCCGCGGGCCGACGACGCCCACCGCGTGGGCGACCGCGGTGACCGGGCCGAGGCGGCGCTCGATGCGCTGCAGCGCGCGCCCGAGGTCGGCCGGGTTGGCCACGTCCACGGCCTCGACCGACATCCGTACCCCGGCCGACTTGAGCTGCCCGAGCCCGGCGTCCACCCCGGCCGCCTCGGCGAGGCCGTCCCGCCCGATCAGGGCGATCGGCGCTCCGCAGCAGGCGAGCACCTGAGCCAGCGCCAGTCCGGCGCCCCCGGCGCCCCGGCTGACCAGCACCACGTCGGTCGGGCCGAGCGGGAACTCTCCCGAGCCCGAGGGGTCGGCGGGAGCCATGACGGTCTCGTGCGGCTGGCCGGCGGTGTCGATCACGAGCTCACGGAACGTTCCGGGCTCGGAGGCCGCGAACCGGCGGGCGGCCCGCAGCCCGTTGGCGCTCTCCGGCACCCGCAGCACCGTGATGCCGAGCTCGGGATGCTCGGCGTGCAGGCTGGCGCAGAACCCGGTGAACCCTGGCCCGTGCGTCACCAGCACGAGCTGGCCTGCGCTGATCGCGTCGCGCGCGGCGGCCAGCGCCACCGCGCACGCGTCCGGGCTGGCGGGATCCCCGACGACCGCGAGTGCCCGGTCCGCTGCCGGGTCGTCCGCGAACAGCTCGCCGAGCAGGTTCCCCAGCGAGCCCTTCGTGGCCGCGCGCACCCGCCATGGCCCGTCGTCGGCGTCGGGGGCCGCCTCGTCACCGGCCGGGCGCAGCTCCTCGGCGAAGCACCGGACCCACGGGCCGACGCCGGCGGGCGGGGCGGCGCCGGCCGCGGCCCACAGCCCCGGCGCCGGGCGCCCCTGGGCGCGCAGTGCGGCCGCTGCCCGCTCCGCCGCGGCCGCGCGCTCGCGCTCGGCCGCCACGGCCCGTTCGGCCACGGCCGCGGCCTGTGCCAGGGACACCGAGCGCGCCGGCCGCGCGGCGCGGTTACCGGGGGCGGTGGCGGCGCCTGGCCGGGCGGGCGCGGCCGGCGGGGCGGGCGCGGCCGGCGGGGCGGGCGCGGCCGGCGGGGCGGGTGCGGCCTGCGGGGCGGGCGTGGCCGGCTGGGCCGGCGGCTTCGCGGTGCCGGCCGGCTGCGGCGACGGGGCCTGCGCCCCCGGCTTGGCCGCGGGCGCCGGCTGGGCGCCGGAACGCGGCGGCGGCACCGGGCGGGCCGGCGGGGGCGGCGCGACCTGGCATGGGTTGGTGATAAAGACCTGCTCGCGCCAGATGTCTATCGGCCGCGACGCGCGCCCGGCGAAGAAATCGGCCGGGCTCGGCAGCGCGCCGGCCGCGAACAGGGCGGCCGCCGCCCGGGCCGCGTCCGCTCCGCCGCCCGACCCGATGCTGACCGCGGGGACCTCGCACAGGACCGATGCCGCCCGGGCCAGGGCCTGACCGGGCCCGGTCTCCAGCAGCAGGCTGGTCCCGCTGGCGCCGGCCTTCAGCGCCCGATCGAGGCCGGGCGACCATTCGAGCCCGGCGCACAAGATCTCCGCGACGTCGTCGGCGGAGCCGACCATCCGCCCGATGGCCGCAGAGATCAGGCGCTGCCGCGGCTTGGTGATCGCCAGCCGGCGCACGGCCTTGCGCAGGCTGCCGGCGGGATCGGCGGACTCCGCCTGGCCGGCGTCCGGGCCCGCTTCCCGGCCCGGATCGGGGGAGACGTTGGCGTTCAGGATCTCTTCCCGGCTGGCGGCGAAGGCCAGGGCATCGGCCTCGCTGAGGCAGCCGGCCCAGACGAGGCCGGCCAGCTCACCGCTGCCGTACCCGACGGCGGTGGTGGCGTTCACGCCCAGCCGGCCGAGCCAGCGCAGCGCGGACAGCTGCCGGCCCGGGTCGCCCGGCGTCGGCCTGGCTGCGTCGGCGTCGGCCGGGCGCCCGCGCTCGTCGCCCCGCCCGGCCGCCGAATCGGACAGCAGCAGCGTGACCCGGCCGTCCGCGCTGTCTGCCACGTAGATTCCGGGCCGGGCGGTCAGCTGGCCGCCGGCCAGGGCGGGGAGCAGTGCGGTGGCCTGGCTGGCCAGCCTGGCCAGCTGGTCCTGGTTCGAGGCCACGATCGCCATGCGCACCGGGCCCTGCTGCGCGGCATCGCGGGCAAGCTGGCAGGCCAGGTCGCCGAGCTCGGCGTCCGACAGCCACGGCGCGATGCGGGCGATCCGGGCCAGCAGCGCGTCCAGGGTGTCCCGGTCCGGCGCGTGCAGCAGGTACGCGTTGGTTCTCGGCGCCGGGCTGGCGACCAGCTCGCCCTCGGCCAGCGGCGCCGCCGCGCCGCCGCGCGACTTGCGTTCGTGGCGCCCGCGGGCCGGCTCGCTGCGCAGCACAAGATGAACGTCGATGCCGGGGCCCATCGCGCTGACACCGGCGATCCGGGGGCCATCCGGCCACGGCTCGGGCTCGATCGGCAGCCGCAGGCCGGCCTGCCCGCCGCGCAGCAGCGGGTGCGGCCGGGTGAACCCGGTCGCCGGAGGGATGAACCCGGTGCTCATGGCCAGCACGGTCTTGATCAGGCCGGCCGCGCCCGCCGCCGCCTTGGCGTTCCCGATGTTGGCCTTGATAGAGCCGAGCGCGGCGACCTGGTGCGTCCCGGCCCGCAGCTCGGCCAGTGCCGAGAGCTCGGTCGTGTCGGCGGCGGCGGTGCCGGCGCCGTGCCCTTCGATCAGCTGGACGTCGGCGGGCGCGATCCGGGCCCGCTGGTAGGCGCGGTGCAGCGCCAGGAACTGGCTGTGGGCGTCGGGCACGGTCATGCTCGCCTGGCCCGCTGCCGATGCCCCCCAGCCGGCGATCTCGGCGTACACCGGCAGGCCGTTCAGCCGGGCGTCGGAGGACCGCATCAGCACGACCATGCCGCAGCCCTCGCCGGGCAGGAACCCGGTCGGGTTCTCGTCGTAGACCCGCATCTCGCCGCGCGCCAGCGCGCCGGTCTTGGCCAGCCCGACGAGCTCGAGCGGGTCGAGGCTGATGTCCACCCCGCCCGCGATCGCCACGTCGAGGTCGCCCGCGGCCAGCGAGGTGCACGCGGACACGACCGCGAGCAGCGACGACGCCTGCGAGCCGTCCACCGCGTAGCCGCCGCCCCTGAAGCCGAAGTAGCCGCAGATCCGTGCCGCGATGGCGCCGGGGGTGCTGCCCGCGAGGGTCTCGTCGGTCGTGGCAGGGAACGGGGCCAGGTAGCGCTGCGCGGCGTGGCGCAGCACCGGTATCGCGCGCTCTCTCGGGATGTCGCCGGCGGCCAGCGCCTCGGCCAGCACCCGCCGGACATAGGGCCAGCGCAGCCGCAGCGCGGCCGCGCGCGAGGAGTCGCCGGTGAGGGTGTTGCCGATGATGACCCCGGTCCGGCTCCGCGCCAGGCCCTGGCCTAAGGCAAATCCCGCGGCGGCCAGGGCGCGCGCCGTGGTCTCCAGCGCCAGCCAGTGGGCGGGATCGGTGGCCCGGTAGACCGGCTCGGGCACGCCGAACGCCTCCAGGTCGAACTGCCAGCCCTCCAGCAGCGCGGCGCGGGCGCTGTACGTGGCGTCCGCGGCGGCCCGGTCGGCGCTGTAGTAGTCGGCCAGGTCCACCCGGCACGGCGGCAGCCTTCGGAACGCCTGGCGCCCGGTCAGCACCAGGTCGAGCAGCCCGGCCGGGTCGTCGGCGTCGGGGAACCGGCAGCCCATGCCGATGATCGCGATCGGCGCCGCGGAGCCCGTGGGTTCCGCGGTCGGTATCGCGGCCTGCCGCCACCGATGCGCGCTGGCGGACCCCGCGCCGCCATCGGGCTCCTCCGACCCGGGCCCGGCAAAACCGGGCTCGTCCTCACGTTGTCGGCTCAGAAGATACCGAAATGGACGCAAGGATTCCGCGCGCGACCGAATATCCATTATTCCCCCGAACTTGGCCTGTTCTCCCCCGTGGCCCCCGCCCAGCCGCAAACGCGTCGCCGGCCCGTAACTGACGGGTTTTCCCCGCAGCTCCCGCCTTCCCCAAGGCGTGGCGCGGCAGCACCGTGGATGGGTGAGACGACATTATTGGCGGCGCGTCCGGCGGTCAAGATGAAATCTGGAATGGAGCTTTTTGCGCCCCCGCTTGCCTTTCGGCGTCTCGCCCGGGGCAGGGCGCGCGAGTCTGGGCGGGCTTTTCCTTGTCGTGCATTACGCAACGTTTCCGGCGCCGCGGACACTGGTCCCGCGGGCGGCACCCGCGGCGCCGGCTCCGGCTTGCCGGCGCCAGCACGGATTCGGTGCGCTACCCTGGCTCCGTGCGTTCCGCTCGGCTGCTCCTTACCTAGCCGCGCCGACAATCCGTCGTTGGCGCGGCTGCCCCTCGTGAGCGAGGGGCATTTTCTATAGAAGAGTCAGCCCGGGGCACAACCGGAACCAGTCACATCGCGAGGGACCAATGAAGGCGGCTGAGGACGCGGGACAGGACCGGCACGTCGCCGCGGACACGGCGCCGGGCCGCGATGGCGTGCGGTCGGAGTACTACGACCCGCGGGCGGTCCAGGAGAAGTGGCAGCAGCGCTGGGAGCAGCTTGACCCGTTCCGGGCCAGCGACGACCCCGGCGACGGGCGGCCGCGCACCTACCTGCTGGACATGTTCCCGTACCCGTCCGGCGACCTGCACATGGGTCACGCCGAGGCGTACGCGATCGGGGACGCGGTCGCGCGCTACTTCTTCCAGCGCGGGCACAACGTGCTGCACCCGATCGGCTGGGACGCGTTCGGGCTGCCCGCCGAGAACGCCGCGATCAGGAACAACTCCCACCCGGCCGACTGGACATACAAGAACATCGAGACCCAGGCGGCCTCCTTCCGCAGGTACGGGGTCTCGTTCGACTGGTCCCGGCGGCTGGAAACGTGCGACCCGGGCTACTACCGCTGGAACCAGTGGCTGTTCCTGCGGTTCTACGAGCGCGGCCTCGCCTACCGCAAGGACGGCTACGTCAACTGGTGCCCGGTCGACCAGACCGTGCTGGCCAACGAGCAGGTCATCGCCGGCCGGTGCGAGCGCTGCGGCGCCGAGGTGGTCCGCCGGGTCCTGACCCAGTGGTATTTCAAGATCACTGAGTATGCGGACCGGCTGCTCGAGGACATGACGCGCCTGGAGGGGCACTGGCCCGACCCGGTGCTGAACATGCAGCGCAACTGGATCGGGCGCAGCGAGGGCGCCGAGGTGCAGTTCACGATCGAGGGCCGCGACGACCCGGTCACCGTGTTCACCACCCGCCCGGACACCCTGTACGGGGCGACGTTCTTCGTGATCGCGGCGGACTCGCCGCTGGCCGAGCAGGTCTGCGCCCCGGAGCAGCGCGGCGCCCTTGGCGAGTACCTGACCCAGGTGCGCAAGCTGACCGACATCGAGCGTCAGGAGACCGAACGCGAGAAGACCGGGGTGTTCCTGGGCCGGTACGCGATCAACCCGGTCAACGGCGAGCGGATCCCGGTGTGGGCCGCCGACTACGTGCTGCCGGACTACGGCACCGGCGCGATCATGGCCGTTCCCGCCCACGACCAGCGGGACCTGGACTTCGCCCGGGCCTTCGGGCTGCCGGTGCGGATCGTGGTCGAGACGGGGGGCCCGGACCCGGCGGAGACCGGGATCGCGACGCCCGGCGACGGCGAGCTGATCAACTCGGGCCCGATCGACGGGCTGCCGAAGGCCGAGGCCATCGCGGCGATCACCGGCATCCTGGCCGAGCGCGGCCTGGGCCGGGCCGCGGTCAACTACCGGCTGCGTGACTGGCTGCTGTCCCGGCAGCGGTTCTGGGGCACGCCGATCCCGATCGTGTACTGCGGCTCGTGCGGCGAGGTGCCGGTCCCCGACGACCAGCTGCCCGTGGTGCTGCCCGACCTGCGCGGCCAGGACCTGGCCCCCAAGGGGGTCTCACCGCTGGCCGCCGCCGCGGACTGGGTGAACACCGAGTGCCCGAAGTGCGGCGGGCCCGCCACGCGGGACACCGACACGATGGACACGTTCGTCGACTCGTCGTGGTACTTCCTGCGCTACTGCTCCCCGGCCTACGAGCACGGGCCGTTCGACGTGGCCGCGGTGCGCCGGTGGAACCCGGTCTACCTGTACGTGGGCGGCAGCGAGCACGCCATCCTGCACCTGATGTACAGCCGGTTCTTCGTCAAGGTGCTGCACGACATGCGCATGGTGGACTTCGACGAGCCGTTCACCAGACTGCTGAACCAGGGCCAGGTCATCAACCAGGGCCGGGCGATGTCGAAGTCGCTGGGCAACGGGGTCGACCTGGGCGAGCAGCTGGCCGCGCACGGCGTGGACGCGATCAGGCTCACGATGATCTTCGCGAGCCCGCCCGCCGACGACATCGACTGGGCCGACGTCAAGCCCGAGGCGGCGGTGAAGTTCCTTGGGCGGGTCTGGCGGCTGGCCGTCGAGGCCGGCGCCACCCCGCCGGGACCGCCGGAGACCGGCGACCGTGAGCTGCGCAAGATGACCCACCAGACCATCGACGAGGTCACCAGGCTGATCGAGTCCCGGCGGCTGAACGTCGCGATCGCGCGGCTGATGGAGCTGGCCACCGCCGCGCGCAGGACCATCGACTCCGGGCCGGGGGCGGGCGATCCCGCGGTCCGGGAGGCGGCCGAGACCCTGGCCGTGCTGCTGTCGCTGTTCGTCCCGTACACCGCCGAGGAGTGCTGGGAGCTGCTCGGCCACCAGCCGTCGGTTGCGATGGCGGGCTGGCCCGCGGCCGACCCGGCGCTGCTGGTTCAGGATCTGGTCACGTGCGTCGTCCAGGTGGACGCGAAGGTGCGCGACCGGCTGCAGGTCCCGCCCGGCATCGGCGAGGACGAACTGCGCGAGCTGGCGCTGGCCGCGCCAGGGGTCAGCCGGGCGCTGGGCGGCCGGGGCGTGCGCACGGTGATCGTGCGGGCGCCCAAGCTGGTCAACATCGTGCCGGACTGACGGCTCGCCTTCTGGCGGTCGGTGCGGGTCGCGCGCGTGCCCGCGCGCGACCCGGCCGCGCCTTCAGGGTCCGGCCGTCGGGGCGATGTCCTCGATCATCTTGATGAGCTCGTCCCGGCCGTAGCCCTGGTGCCTGGCGAACTGCACCAGCTCGCGCGCCCGGGCGAGAACGGCGCTGCGCCGCGCGGGTCCGATCACGGTGACTCCGCGGCCACGGCGGAATTCAACCAGGCCTTCGTCGCGCAGCAGCCGCAGCGCCCGGAACACCGTGTTGCTGTTCACGCAAAGCACGGCGGCCAGGTCCTTGGCGGGCGGAAGCCGCTCGCCAGGCCCGATCTCGCCGTCGGCGATGGCGCGGCGGATCTCCGCGCAGACCTGTTCATAGAGGGGCAGTGGGGCCTGCCGGTCCACCTTGACACGTCGCATGATGATAGCAAGACTAGCACCATGAAAGGTGATAGCCGCAGTAGCACCATCAAGCCAGCCATGCCGCCGGAGCCCGGTGCCGAGGGCGACGTCGACGCGCAGGTACTGATCAAGGAAGCGCGCGCCCGCGCGCGGCGCCGCCGCAGGAGACTCGCGCTCATGGTGACCGGCTTGCTCGTGGTGGCCGCGGGCGTGTCCGCCGTCGTCCGGAGCCCGTCCGGCAAGGTGGCGGCGGCCCGCCGGGATCGCAGCGGGTCGCCGGCCGCCGCGCCCGCCGTCCTGCCCCGCTTCTTCGCCGACACCCAGGGCTCGGGGGAGGGCAATGGCCCGCTCCAGATCCGCGAATCCGCCACCGGCGAGTTGGTCTGGCAGGACGAGGCCGCTACCAGCGCCGACTACCTCAGCGCCCTGGCCGCGGTCGGCCCGGGCAGCTTCGTTATCGCCAGCACCGACGGCGACACCTGCGCTACCCGGCTCTACAGCGTTCGGCTCAGCGCCAGCGGCGTGCCCGGCGTGCTGGCACCACTGGGTCCCACGCTGCCCGGTCAGCTGTGGTCCCTCGCCGCGGGCGACGGCGGGCGGGTCATCGGCTACGCGATCAGCGGCTGCTCGAAGGGCGCGGCCGGCTACCTCGGGGTGCTCGAGGTGTCCAGCGGCCGGACCCGGCAGTGGGGCGGCATGAGCCTTGGCGGCGAGAGCTCAGGTGACCTGGCCCTGCTGGGACAGCTGTCGATGTCGGCCAACGGCCGGCTGCTCGCGTTCGCCGCCGATGCGGCGCCCCGGCCATCCGGCCGGGTCACCGCGCAGAGCGTGCGGGTGCTGGCCACCGATGCGCCGCCGGGCTCAGTGGCCGAGCGCAGCCGCATCGTGTACCGCCAGGCCCTGCCGCGTGCGGATGCCGCTCCGGGCCTGGCGGCGGCGAGCCTCAGCGCCAGCGGAACATTCGCCTACCTGTGTCTTCAGTCCGCGACCAGGACCCGCGCGACCGCGAAGATCGCTGAATACGGCATCGCCACCGGGAGGCCCGGCGGCGTCATCGCGACCTTCACCGCAACAGGAGCCTGGCCGCAGGTGAGCTGCTCATCCATGAGCCTGGACAGCTCGGGCCGGTTCCTGCTCGTGCCGTACTGGGTGAATCACCCCGCCCCGCCCAGCGACACGGTGCTGCAACGAATGGCCAGGGTCAACCCCGCCACCAGGGCGGTCTCCACCGTGCTCGTCAGGTTGCCGGGCTCCGGAGGAATGTCCGAGGAGAGCGGCATGAGCATCGTTGCCTGGTAAGCGCCTCAGACCCGGCGGAGTACGGCGACCACCTTGCCAAGGATCTCCGCGTCGTTTCCGGGTATCGGGGTGTAGGCCGGGTTGTGCGGCATCAGCCAGACGTGGTCGTCGGACCGCTTGAACGTCTTGACGGTCGCCTCGCCGTCGATCATTGCCGCGACGATCTCGCCGTTCTCGGCCACCTGCTGCTGCCTGACGACGACCCAGTCCCCGTCGGCGATCGCCGCGTTGATCATAGAGTCACCGACCACCTTCAGCAGGAACAGCGTGCCCTCGCCGACGATCTGCCTGGGCAGGGGGAAGATGTCCTCGATGTGCTCCTCCGCGAGGATGGGGCCGCCGGCTGCGATCCGGCCGACCATCGGAACGTAGGCGGCCTCCTGGGAGGCGATGTCCATCGCGGGCTCGTCCTCCGTGCCCTGATCCGGACGGATCGCCGGGTGGCCGGGCAGCCGTACCTCCACCGTGCGGGGCCTGCCGATGTCCCGGCGCAGGTAGCCCTTTCGCTGCAGGGTCGAAAGCTGGTACGAAACGCTGGACGTGCTGGTCAGCCCGACCGCCTCGCCGATCTCCCGCATAGAAGGCGGGTAGCCGCGGCGCTGCACCGAGTCGCGGATGACCTGGAGGACCTTGCGCTGGCGCCAGGTCAGCACGTGGTCGGGGTCGGGCTTGTCGGGCAGGTCAGCCACGACGGTGGGGACGCTGCCCTTCGGCTTGCGCCCGGGCCGCCCCTTCGGTCTTTCGACCGCCGCGGCCTGGACGCCGCTGGCTGACGAGGTCCCCGGCCTCCTCCCGTCCTCGTTCGAACTGCTCATCATCGGGCCTCCGCTCGTGGGTGTGGATAACGCCGACGCTAGCGGTTTCGGCGATGGATCTCAAACATCTGTTCGACGGCGCGCCGAAACTGTCGGACCCTTGCGATATGACTGTACCGTACCTTCGTTCGATCGAACGATATTTTGATAGAACAGAGGTACGATCGAACTGTCATTCGGGTCGAGGAGGCCAGGGATGAGCCTGATGAGCGCGGCCGAGGCGGGCCAGACCGGCGGGGCCGGCCCTGAGCTTCCCGTTCCCGGGCGCCGGCTGCGGGTGGCCACGCCGGCGGCCGGCGAGGAAAGAGAGGGCCGGCCGGGGAGCCCGCCCGACGCGACGACGTGGGACGCGGGATCCGGCGGCGACCGGTCATGGCCACCGGACGAGGGGGTGCGGGCAACGGAGTTGCACGTCAGAGAGGTCCGGGTGGTCCGCAGGGCCAGCGTGCGCGCGGTGCGGGCGAGCGGATCGCGGCTCGTGCCCGCGCAGGCCAGGCCGGGGGACGCCCGGCCGGGCGCGGCGCCGGCCTGGCCGGAGCAGGCGGGGCCGAAGCCCGGGCGGGTCGGCGTGACGGCGGTACGGCGCGCCGCGGCGACCCGGTCCCGCACGGCCGAATACGCCCGCGCGGCGGCGGGAGGCCGGACGGCGACCCGGAGCCGGGTGACGGCACGGAGCACAACCGGGACGCAAACCGGGATCGTGGCCCGGACCCGGACGCCGGTGCGACAGCCGGCCCGGCGCCCGGGCGCGGTGCGGCTGACCCGGCGGGGGCGCCGGGTCGTGGCCGTTCTCGCGATGCTGCTGGTCATCGCCGGCGCGATGCTGATATGGATGACCGCGGCGGGCAGCGTCCAGGCCTCCAGCAGCGGTGGCGGGGCATCGCCCTACCGGGGCATGACCCAGGTCGTGGTCAGGCCCGGCCAGACGCTGTGGTCGATCGCCGCGGCGGCGGAGCCTTCGGCCAACACGTGGGGCGTGGTTCAGCAGATCATCGAGGTCAACGCCCTGAACGGCGGCACGGTTCGGGCGGGCCAGCAGCTCTGGGTGCCCAAAGCCTGACAAACGGCGCGACACGCCGGCGGCGGCTCCCGGATTTGGGGCGCGCCGGCGGCGGGACGTGCGGCCGGCGCGCCGCCGCGGCCCTCCGATCTGACGGCGCGGCCGCAATACTTGCATCTTGCGGCCCGAGGGACCACAATATCTAGTAGTTACACCGCTGTAGTTTTCCACAGGTGGTGTTAGGGCGGTCCGGGGACGAGACACCTGAGGGGAGGTGGATCACGTGTACTGCCCGCATTGCAAGCATCCCGATACCCGGGTCATCGACAGCAGGGTCGCCGAGGACGGGACGGTGATCCGCCGCCGCCGCTCGTGTCCGGCCTGCGGGCGCCGTTTCACCACCCAGGAGACGGTGATCCTCATGGTGGCCAAGCGGAGCGGCGTGACCGAGCCCTTCAACCGGGACAAGATCGTCCGGGGTGTCCGGCGGGCCTGCCAGGGCAGGCCGGTCAGCGAGGATCAGCTCGCGATCCTGGCCCAGCGGGTCGAGGACGCGATCAGGTGCCGGGGCAGCGGCGAGGTTCCCTCCCACGAGGTGGGCCTGGCCATCCTGGGACCGCTCCGTGAGCTCGATGAGGTCGCCTACCTGCGATTCGCCTCGGTGTACCGGGGATTTGAGTCGCTGACCGACTTCGAGGACGAGATCGCCACGCTGCGGTCGGAACGCGATCGCGCGCGGCTCCCCGGCGAGCCGTCCGGCCAGGTGCCGGGCGCCGGCCGGACGCAGACGACGGACCAGCAGGATCAGCGCCAGTCGGCCGGTGAGGCCGCGCGGCGCTGAGCACCAGACGAAGCCAGCGAACATCAGCAGAACCACGGGGCCGGGCCAGGCTCGCGACGGGACGAGACCGATCTCCGAAGGGGGACAACATGACCGAGACGACGGCTAGCGGGGCGGCGCAGGGTGGCAAGGGGGCACGCCAGGGAATCGCCATCCGCCGCATCTACACCCGCGAGGGCGTTCATCCCTACGACGAGGTCACCTGGGAGCGCCGCGACGTCGTCATGACCAACTGGCGAGATGGATCGGTCAACTTCGAGCAGAAGGGCGTGGAGTTCCCGGACTTCTGGTCGGTCAACGCGGCCAACATCGTCACCACGAAGTACTTCCGCGGCGCGGTGGGCACGCCGCAGCGGGAGTGGAGCCTGAAGCAGCTCGTCGACCGGGTCGTCGGGACCTACACGGCCGCCGGGACCGAGAACGGCTACTTCGCTACCGACGCCGACGCGGAGATCTTCTCCCACGAGCTGACCCACGCGCTCATCCACCAGATCTTCAGCTTCAACTCGCCGGTCTGGTTCAACGTCGGGACCTCATCGCCGCAGCAGGTGTCGGCATGCCAGCCCTACGACGCGCTGGTCAGCACCTCGCAGGGCGCGGTCCCGATCGGTGAGCTGGTGGACCGCAACGCGGTGGGCACCAAGGTCCACGACGCCCACGGCACGACCCGGATCGTCGCGGTCAAGGCCAACGGGGTCAAGGAGGTGCTGCGCCTGCACACGGCCGGCGGCGAGACGCTCGACGTGACCGCCGACCACCTGGTCTGGCGGGCGACCGACCTGGACGAGGGCGAGTTCACCGTGGCCGGCTTCCTGCGCGTCGGCGACCACCTGCTGCACGTCACGCCCGACGTGGGCGGCGCGGACCGCCAGCTCACCCAGGTCAGCAAGGTCGAGCGGCTGGGCGAGATGGAGGTCTACGACATCCAGACCGAGAGCGGCGAGTACCTGTCCGGCAGCTCGGCGGGCCTGCGCGTGCACAACTGCTTCATCCTGGCCGTCGACGACACGATGGACTCGATCCTCGAGTGGTACCGGGAAGAGGGCCTGATCTTCAAGGGCGGCTCGGGCTCCGGGGTCAACCTGTCCCGCATCCGGTCCAGCAAGGAGCTGCTGACCTCGGGCGGCACCGCCAGCGGCCCGGTCTCGTTCATGCGCGGCGCCGACGCCTCGGCCGGCACGATCAAGTCCGGCGGCGCCACCCGGCGCGCGGCCAAGATGGTGGTGCTCGACGTCGACCACCCCGACATCGTGGAGTTCATCGAGACCAAGGCCCGCGAGGAGGAGAAGATCCGCGTCCTGCGGGACGCGGGCTTCGACATGGACCTCGGCGGCAAGGACATCGTCAGCGTCCAGTACCAGAACGCGAACAACTCGGTGCGCGTCAGCGACGAGTTCATGCACGCGGTCGAGACCGGCGGGAGCTTCGGCCTGGCCGCCCGGCGCACCGGCGAGGTCCTGCAGACCCTCGACGCGAAGGCCCTGTTCCGGAAGATGGCCCAGGCCGCCTGGGAATGCGCCGACCCGGGCATCCAGTACGACAGCACGATCAACGACTGGCACACCTGCCCGGAATCCGGACGGATCACGGCTAGTAATCCGTGCTCGGAATTCGTCCATTTGGATAACTCCTCGTGCAATCTGGCGAGTATAAATCTGCTCAAATTCCTCCGTGATGATGACACATTCGACGTCGAACGGTTCGGGAAAATCACCGAGCTTATCATCACTGCGATGGATATCTCGATCTGCTTCGCGGACTTCCCGACCGAGAAAATAACCGCCGTTACCAGGGCCTACCGCCAACTGGGCATCGGCTACGCCAACCTCGGCGCCCTGCTCATGGCCACCGGGCACGCCTACGACTCCGAGGGCGGCCGGGCCATCGCGGCGGCGATCACCTCGCTGATGACCGGCACCGCCTACCGGACCTCCGCAGAATTGGCCGCCGTGGTTGGCCCGTATGACGGCTACGCGCGCAACGCCGCCCCGCACAAACGTGTGATGGCCAAGCACGCCGCCGCGAGCGCCGAGATAGAGACGCTGGGCGGCATGGACGAGACTATTCTGGTTGCGGCTAACCAAGCCTGGCAGGAATGCCTGGCTCTCGGGGAAAAGAACGGCTACAGGAATTCGCAAGCCAGCCTATTGGCGCCGACCGGCACCATAGGCTTGATGCTTGACTGTGATACGACCGGAATTGAGCCAGATCTGGCGCTGGTGAAATTTAAGAAGCTGGTCGGCGGCGGTTCGATGCAGATCGTCAACCAGACGGTACCGCGGGCGCTGAAGAACCTCGGTTACCAGCCAGAACAGGCCGAGGCCATCGTCGAGTACATCTCCGAGCACGGCCACGTGGTGGACGCTCCCGGGCTGCGCCCGGAACACTACGCGGTCTTCGACTGCGCGATGGGCGAACGCGCGATCAGGCCCATGGGTCATGTCCGGATGATGGCCGCCGTCCAGCCAGCCCTGAGTGGCGCCATCTCCAAAACGGTTAATCTACCTGAAAGTGCCACAATAGAGGACATCGAGAAGATCTACTTCGAGGGGTGGAAGCTCGGGCTGAAGGCGCTGGCCATCTACCGTGACAACTGCAAGGTCGGCCAGCCGCTGTCGGTGGCCAAGAAGAAGCCCGCCGAAGCGGAGGCGGCCCGGCCGGCCACGCCGCACGAGGTCCGGCCGGTGCGCCGGCGGCTGCCCAAGCAGCGGCCCGCCAACGTCACCCGGTTCTCGGTGGCCGGCGCCGAGGGGTACATGACCGCCTCCAGCTACCCCGACGACGGCGTGGGCGAGGTGTTCCTCAAGCTCGGCAAGCAGGGATCGACGCTGGCCGGCGTCATGGACGCGTTCTCCATGGCGATCTCCATCAGCCTTCAGTACGGGGTGCCGCTGGAGAAGTGGGTGGAAAAGTTCACCAACATGCGGTTCGAGCCTGCGGGGATCACCGACGATCCGGATATCCGGATCGCCAGCTCGGTCATGGACTACGTGTTCCGGCGTCTCGCGCTGGACTACCTGCCCTACGAGACGCGCGCGGAGCTCGGCGTCCTGTCCGCCTCCGAGCGCGCCGCCCAACTCGCGGGCGAGGACCCGGCCGCCCTGGCCGAGGAGCAGGACCCGGGGGAGATGGCGCAGTCGGCCGCGGTTGAGCGCCCGCAGCCGGCGGCCGAGGCGCCCCGGCCGGAGCGCGACCATCCCGCGAACCCGTCCGGTGCCCCGCACAGCTCGGTGGAGCTGATCGAGGCCCAGCAGGGGCGTGTCGCCGACGCCCCGCTCTGCCTCAACTGCGGCTCGAAGATGCGGCCCGCGGGCAGCTGCTACGTCTGCGAGGGCTGCGGCTCGACCAGCGGCTGCAGCTGACACTGAGCCATATTGCATTGGATGCAACCTAGTTCTAGCCGAGGGGGAGCCAGCCTGAAGGCTGGCTCCCCCTCGAGAAGATGCGGCGGTGGGCCAGAGACAAGATGGAACCCGCCCTTCGTTGATAGGAGAGGGGGTGATAAGGGATGGCGAAGAACACCGGAAAGGGCTATCGCGAGGGTGCCGTTAGGAACCGCTCGCAGCTCGAGACGCCAGCCGGCTGGACAGAGCGTGATGACACGACCGGCCGCTTCACCAACGTGAAGGCCGACAGCAAGCCGTTCAAGGGCGTGCGTCGTGAGCGCACTGACAAGAAGAAGTGATGTGATGCGGGCCGGTACGGGGATGGCTCAATCACCCCCGTACCGGCTTCCGCAGCTTAAAGGTTATTACCCAACCTGGTTGACGCGAAGCATCAATGTTGTGTTAGATGCAACGTCATGGATGGCGGGGGAACGGCAGGGCTGCCGGGGTCGGCGGGGTTGGCGCTGGCGGCTGGGGTGGTGCATCTTGACCGGCCGGCGGCGGTGTTCGAGGCGATGCTGGAGGGCTGGGCGACGCAGCAGCGGGCCAGGTTCCTGAAGGAGGCCGGCACGATCCGGCCGCGGCTGGATCTGGTGCGGCGGTTCGCGCGGTTCTCGGGCCAGTACCCGTGGCAGTGGGATCCGCCCGAGGCGGAGGCGTTCTTCGCGTCGATGAGGGTCGCAGCGTCGACGTTGCGGAACCATCAGGTGACGTTGCGGATGTTCTGCGACTACGTGACCGATGCCCGGTATGGCTGGCCGGGCAGGTGCCTGGAGTGGTTCGGCGAGGCGCCGCGGCAGGTTCTGCATGAGTGGAACACGGTCGTTCACGTCGCTGATTACGAGGGCGAGCCCGGACGGCGGCCGCTGACGTATGACGAGGTGCAGGCGCTGTTCGACGCCGCTGACGGGCGGGCGGAGGAGATCCGCGCCCGGCGCCGCAAGGGGCTGCTGGCGGCGATGCGGGACGCGGCGATGCTCAAGGCGGTCTATGCGTTCGGGCTGCGCCGCCGCGAAGTGTGCGGGCTAGACGTGGCGGACCTGCGGCGTAATCCGAAGGCGCCGGATTACGGGGAGATCGGCGCCCTGTTCGTGCGGTGGGGCAAGTCCTCGAACGGCAGCCCGCCGAAACGGCGCACCGTGCTCACGGTGCCGGAGATGGACTGGGTGGTGCCGGTCCTGGCCGGTTATCTGGCGGAGGTCCGGCCGCGGCTGGCCCCCGGCGGGCATCCGGCGTTGTGGGTGACCGAGCGGCGCGGCCGGATCTCGTACCGGGGCCTGAACCGCGCGTTCGGCGAGGCGCGTGACCTGGCAGGGCTGCCCGGCGAGCTTGACCTGCATTCGTTGCGGCACTCGTATGTGACGCACCTGGTCGAGTTCGACTACCCGGAGCGGTTCGTGCAGGACCAGGTCGGGCACGCGTACGCCTCGACGACGGCGATCTACACGGGCGTGTCGGATGAGTACCGCAACCGGCTGCTGGAACGGTCGTTGCGGGCGCGTCACGGTGACCTGTGGGAGGAGCCGTCGTGATCAGGAAGATGGGCATCCGCTGGCATCTGCGGCTGCGGATGGCCGAGAAAGGCATGTTCCACACCTCCGACCTGGTGCCGCTGCTGGCCGAGCGCGGGATCACCTTGTCGCGGGAGCAGGTGTTCCGGCTGGTCACCCAGCCGCCGCAGCGGCTGTCGATGGACGTCCTGGCGGCTTTGTGCGACATCCTGGGCTGCTCACCGAACGACCTGATCGACGTCGAGG
>Ga0335073_10002281_pt1 | contig 26202 bp, 24 predicted proteins | sample Lox_Sample_22_FD_207093 | JGI IMG/M metagenome (GOLD analysis project Ga0335073, IMG submission 207093) | Soil microbial communities from Loxahatchee National Wildlife Refuge, Florida, United States - Lox_Sample_2.2 | ecosystem: Environmental > Terrestrial > Soil > Wetlands | place: USA...
GATTTCAACGGCTATCTCAAGCTGGCCTCATCGAGCGAGTGGCTCAAGGTCTGCTTCGAACACTTGCGATCTCACGCGGAGTGAAATGACGTGGCCCGATCGATGGACGGCGACACCCCACGCCACGGCGACACCCCACGCAGCGGCGATACCCCGCGCCACGGCGGCGATACCCCGCGCCACGGCGGCGATACCCCGCGCAGCGCCGACGGCCGTCTGCGCGCCGGCGACGGCAATGTGCGCTCGGACAGCTACTGGATTGCGCACGCACGCGGCCGGTGCGGCCGCTGCCGCGCGCCGATCGAGCTGATCGGGCTGGCGCTGCCACCGCAGCATCAGTCCCTGATGCTCGACTGTGGCCCCGGACGTGACGCGCACGTCGGCTATGTCTGGGAAAGCGCGCCCTGCAGCGCGTTTCTCTTCTACGTCGAGCATTTGCCGGATTCGGTTCGACGGCGCCTGGAGGCCTCTTCCCCCCAATATCGCTTCGCCTTCAGCGACGTCACGCTCGGCTGCTACTGGGCCAATCACTGCGCAAGCTGCGAGGCGCTGCTCGATGATCACGACCTGTTCTGCGAGCCCGACGGCGCGTTCCTGCCCACCAGCCCCTCGAGCGCCTCCGCCATCCGCCTCGTGCGCGTCGAGGAAGCCTTCGAGGCCGCCGCGGTCGGCTATGCGTGCGAGCCTCAATTCATCGAGTCGATGGTCGAGGGTTGACGGCGCATGGCGGTGTATTTCCTCAACCTCAAGACGTTCGGCCGCTCGAATGGCAGCAGCGCGCCCGGCGCCGCGGCCTATCGGGCCGGGGAGCGGATTCGCGACGAGCGCACCGGTCGAACCTACGATCACACCGATCGCCAGGACATCATGCACAAGGAGATCCTGCTGCCCGGCCGCTACGCCGATGCGGACATGAGCTGGGCGAGGGATCGGGCGAGCCTCTGGAACGCGGCCGAGGCGGCCGAAACCCGCAGAAACGCGCGCGTCGCACGGGAATATCTGGTTGCACTGCCATCCGAGCTCACGCACCAGCAGCGCCTCGGCATGGTGCGTGGCTTCGCTCAGGAGCTGTCGGAACGGTATCGATTTGCGGTGGATGTCGCCATCCACGCGCCGCGCGACTTTCCGGGCAGCGACCCGCGCAATTTCCATGCCCACTTGCTGGCCACCACGCGCGAGGTGTCGACCAGCGGACTGGCGGCCAAGACCGCGCTGGAGCTCAGCGACTCGAGCCGCCGCGAGCTCGGGTTGGGTCCCGCCGTCAACGAGCTGCTCTACGTTCGGCAGCGCTGGGCCGAGGTCGCCAACGAGGCGCTCGCAAGCGCCAACCTCCGTGAGCGCATCGATCATCGCAGCCTCGAGGCGCAGGGCGTCGCGCGCGAGCCGCGGCTGTGGATACCTCGCGTGCCGTACGAGCTGGAACGGCGCGGCTTTCGCAGCGTCGTCGCCGAGCAGATGCGCGAGGACCGTGCGCGCGAGCAGGCCCGCGACCACGCCGGCGGCCACGCAGCCGGCGGCCACGCTCCCGGCGCCGCGCGCGAGCCCGGCCCCCCGCAACGCGAGGCGTCGCAGCGCTCGGGCACGGCCGGTCTCGAGGAGGTGCGCCGTGAGGCTCGCGAGAACTGGCTGCGTATGCGGCAGGAGTCCTCCGCGCTCCGCGAGCCGAGCCCCGTGGAGCGGGCTCGAGACGACGATCTCACGCGATGACCGAGCGCTTGCCTACGATTGGATCGGTGACCTTTGCGTCATGCTACGTATACGCGCCGCTCGGCGCGGGTAGCGGCTCCGCCAGGTCCCGATCGCTGTGTGCGATGATCAAGGCGGCGGAGCCGCGCCTCATCGCAAGATATGCCCGGCGCGTGCGCGAGCTGTCGCTCGAAGCGCCTCTGGCCGCATTCTTCGATTCGATCGATCTGCTCGTGCCCGTACCGGCGAGCGAGCCCCTTGCGGCGCCCGGCGCAGTGCTCGCCGACCGACTTGCCGCCGCCCTGGTCGATGAGGGGCTCGCGAGGTCTGCATCGGCGGTTCTTCGCAGGATCGGCGCGGTGCCCAAGTCGCGCAACGCCGCGCCGGGACGCAGACCCACGGTCGAGCGGCACTACCATTCCCTCGCCGTCGAGCGGGCCCGGGCGCCGGCGGATCCGGCGCGCATCGTGCTGGTCGATGACGTGGTCACCAAGGGCAGAACCTTGCTGGCCGCCGCCGTGCGCCTGCAGGAGAGCTTCCCGAGGGCGAGCATAGGGGCCTTCGCGCTGATGCGCACCCTGGGCTTCGCCGCGGACGTGCCGCGGCTGCTGGCCCCCTGCGTCGGCACCATCGCCTGGCGGGGCGGCGACGCACGTCGAGATCCTTGAGCTGCTTGCGCACCTTGCCTGACTCGGCGCCCGGCATTCGCGGGCCCCCCGGTTGGAATCGTGCGGTCACATTCAAACCTTTTCGCTCCCGCTTGCCTCTAAGCTGGCAATGATCGAGTGTGCGGGGAACTGGGTGGGGACGGTCGAACTTCGGCAATTTCCGCAAGACAGTGATGCCGATACCGACGCCGCGATCGCGGCGGCGGTGCGCGGCGATCTGCGCGCGTTCGAGACGGTGTACCGGCATTTCGCGCCGCGCATCTACGGGCTGTGCCTGCGCCTCACCGGCCAGCGCGAGGCGGCCGAGGACTGCACCCAGGAGTCCTTCGTCGCGGCCTGGCGTGCGCTCGGGCGCTTCCAGCGCCGGAGCCTGTTCTCGACCTGGCTGCAGCGGATTGCGATCCGCACCGTGCTCGCTCGGCGCCGCGGCCTGCGCGCGGTGCGCGAGCTGGGGGAGCCCGCCGGCGGATTGCCCGACGTGGCCGATCCGGGAGGCGCTTCTCCGCCGATCGACCTGGAGCGCGCGATCGCGGCGCTTCCCGACGGAGCGCGCGATGTGCTCGTGCTGGTGGGTATCTACGGCTACAGCCATGGCGAGGCGGCCGCCGCCCTCGGCGTGGCGGAGGGAACCTGCAAAGCCCAATTGCATCGTGCCCGCGGCTTGCTCGCCGCGGCGCTCGGATTGGAGGATGCATGAAAGACCCGATGCGTGACACGCTCGATGAACGGCTCGCGCGGCTGCCGCGCGAGGTCGTGCCGCCCCGCTACCTCTGGCCGTCCATCACCCGCGAGATTGCGCGCCGGCCGCGCAGCACACCGCAGATGGTGCTCGCGGCCGCCGCCGCGGTCGCCGCAGTCAGTCTGGCTGCGGGTGTGGTGTGGACGGTCCTGCACAGCCGCGTGACGCCCGTTGCGGCGCCCGCCGCGCCGAGTCTGGCGCTCGACCTCGATGAGCCCCGCAACGCGCAGTATCTGGCCGCGCGCGCGGCGCTGCTGCAGACATTTCAGCAGCGCCTCGCACTGCTCGATCCCGGCACGCGCGCGAAGATCGAGGCCAATCTCGCCGTGATTCAAAAGGCTCGGGACGATATCCGCAAGGCGCTCGCCCAGGATCCGGACAGCCCGGTGCTCGCCCAGCTCCTGCAAAGCGCCTGGCAGGACGAATTCGATCTTTACGATGACGTGATACGGACCACACAACCCACCTTGGCGAGAATATGACCATGTACACTCCTCACGCGCTGTTGCGTCCCCTGCCTCGCGCTCTCGCGCCGGCGCTTCTGGCGCTGGCGCTCCCCTGGGGGCTCGCGCCGGCGGCCCAGCCGTATCGGCAGTCCTTTGACGCCGATCCGCAGGGCTCCGTCGAGATCATCGCGATCACCGACTCGATCGAGCTCAGCGGCTGGGATCAACCCCGTGTGGAGGTGAGCGGCAGCGAGGAGGCGGGCGATCGCGTCCGCGTCAACGCGCGTCACGGACGCACCGTCATCGAAGTTCGGCCCGGCGGCGGGAAGCAGGCGCTCTCGATTCACGTCCCGATGAAGAGCACGGTGTCGGTCACGCTGGTGAGCGGCGACATCAAGGTGAGCGGCATCAGCGGGGATGCCAACCTGCGCTCGGTCAGCGGCAACATCAGCGGCCAGGTGGGCGGCAATCTGCGCGCCGACACGGCCACCGGGACGATTCACATGGCCACGCCGGGCGCCCAGTGGATCGAGGCCAAGACCATCGACGGTGACATTCAGCTGAGGGGCGGGGGAGGGGAGGTCGACGTACAGACCGTGAGCGGCAATGCCAAGGTGGAGGTCGGCACGGTGAGCGAGGCCCGGTTCAAGACCATCTCGGGCAACGTGACCGCCACTCTGGCGCTCGCTCCCGACGGCCATCTCGAGGGCGAGTCGGTGAGCGGCGACCTGCGCTTCGATTTCGCGGCCGTCCCGGCGGCGCGCTTCGAGGTGCAAACCTTCAGCGGCTCGATCGACAACTGCTTCGGAGGCAAGCCCGAGCACACCCACTACGGTCCCGGCACGCATCTGGAGTTCAAGTCCGGCGAGGGAAGTGCGCGTGTGCACATCGCGACGAAGAGCGGCGACGTGCATCTGTGCGCCCCGGGGGCTCATTCCTGATGCCGGCGCAGCGCCGCGCACGGCCACCATCCGCCGGGCTGCCATCCGCGGCCTGGCTGCCATGCGCGGCCCGGTTATCATTCATGGCCGTTGGACATCTCCAGACTTAACCCCGGCGATCGGCCGCTGCGGCACGATGCCAGAGCCGAGCTCGCGGCCCGCTTCGCGCGCGCGCTGCGCGACTCGGATGGCGCGTCAGGGGCGCATTGCGTTCACGAACTGTGGATGCGCGGCGAGATGTCCATTAAAATCGAAGCCGCGCTGGAGCAGCTGTGGCGACATGCGGCCGCGTCGATTCCGGACTGGCTGCCCATGCGCTATGTGGATTGGCTGCCGTGCGCCTACGAGATCGCGCTCGGCATTCGCGCCTGCGACAAGGGACGGTCGAACATCTATCTGGTGCTTCTCGATTATCGCGAGCGCGGCGCATTTGGCGTGTATGTGGGCATGAGCCGGTACTCGCCGGCGCAGCGCTTCGATCAGCACAAGGCGGGAATTCGCGCCGCGGGAAGCGTTCTTAAGCGAGGTCTGGAGGTACTCACGGGACTCACGCTGCACTTGCAGTCGATCGGGCGGTCGGAAGCGGAGCGCATCGAAGTGGATCTGGCGCAACGCCTGGCGGCGGCCGGGCTCATGGTCAAAGGCGGACACTAGAGACATGATATTGATCGGCATGTTCGACTCCCCCTTCGTGCGGCGGGTGGCCGTGACGTTGAACTTGCTCGGGCTGCCCTTCGAGCACCGCAACTGGTCGGTGGGCAAGGACTTCGAGCTCATCCGGCAATTCAATCCCTTGTGCCGCGTGCCGGCGCTCGTGCAGCCCGACGGCGAGACGCTGATCGACTCGAGCTCCATCCTCGATTTCATCGACCAGACCGTGGGTCCGGAGCGCGCGCTCGTGCCGCGCTCGGGCAAGGAGCGGCGCGAGGTGCTGCACGTCCTCGCGTTCGCGCTCGGCGCCGCGGACAAGGGTGTTCTGCAGCTCTACGAAACCGTGTTTCGCCCGGAGGAGAAGCGCTACGAGCCGTGGGTGGAGCGCTGCCGCAGCCAGATGCACGGGGCGCTTGCGGAGCTCGACCGGCTCGCCCGGACGCGCTCGTGGATGATGGGCGCGCGCATGACGCAGGCGGACATCACGCTGACGTGCGTGTTCAGCTTTCTGTGCGATGCCCTGGACCTGGGCCAGTCGTGGGTCATCTATCCGGGATTGAGCGCACTGGCCGAGCGCTGCGAGGCGCTGCCGGCGTTTGACGAGGCGCGCGCGAAGTTCAGCCTGCCGCTTCCTCCGAGCCCGGCGACCCTGGACCGCGAAGGCGCCTCGCACTAGCCGATTCCCGGCCGCGGCTCGCAAAACCCTATGATTTCTGCCGCAATTCGACGAGAATTCGCGATGCTCGGCGCGGCCGGGCCGATTGTAAGAATTTCAATAAATGCGGGGGAAGTCATGTCCTTATCGAGGAGAATGAATGTGGCCGGCGCCGCCGTCGCGGTGCTCGCCTGCGTGGTGGGGTGCAACCAGTCGCCGCAATCGCAGGCGCCTCGGCCTCCATCGCAGGCGAGTCTGCAATGGCAGCAAGCCGCGCAGGGGTTCGTGCTCAGCTACTTCGATGCGCAGCCCTTCTTCGCGGCCCAGGCGGGCAAGCACGAGTACGACGGTCAACTGCCCGACTTGAGCGCGCACGGCATCCGCCGCGAAATCGCGCGCCTGCACGATCAGCGCGACCAGCTCAATGCCATCGATCCCGCGCCGCTCGAGCCGCAAGAGCGGTTCGATCGCGCCTACCTCCTGAGCGTGACCGATCATGACCTGTTCTGGCTGGAAAAGGCGCACGCGCCTTCGATGAATCCCTACTGGTACCTCGGCAACATCGATCCCGACATGTACTTGAACCGCAACTATGCGCCGCTCAACGTGCGCATGAAGGCATACATCAAGTATGCGCGCGGGATCCCGAAGGTGGCGAGCGACATCCAGGCGAATCTGCAGGGACCGCTGCCCAGGACCTACGTCGAGCTCGGCATCTCCGTATTCGGAGGCTTCGTCGATTTCTACAAGAAGGATGTGACGCCGGTGTTCGCCTCGGTCAACGATGCGGATCTGCAGAAGGATCTCGCCGATGCCGACACGAACGCCGCCGCGGCGATGACCAACCTGACCAACTACCTGATCGGCCTGCGCAAGACGGCCACGGACAAATTTGCCCTGGGCAAGGATCTGTATGCACAGATGCTCAAGGATACCGAGATGGTCGACATCCCGATCGAGCAGATCGAAGCGGCGGGCCGCGCCGATCTCGATCGCAACACCCAGGCGTTGAAAGAGGAGTGCGCCAACTACCTGCCCAAGCGGCCGCTCGCCGCCTGCGTCGCCAAGGTGATGGCGAAGAAGCCGCCCGAAGGGCCGGTCGAGGCGGCCCGCAAGCAGCTGCCAATGCTGCGCGATTTCGTGGTGAAGAACAATATCGTCAGCATTCCCAACGGCGACCAGGCGCTGGTCGCCGAGGCGCCGCCCTACAACCGGGAGAATGCAGCCTTCATCCAGGTGCCGGGCCCGTACGACAAGGGTGTGACGGCGACCTATTACATCGCTCCGCCGGATCCGAAGTGGTCGAAAGCCGAGCAGGCCGAGTACATCCCGAGCGAGGCCACGTTGCTCTTCACCTCGGTGCACGAGGTGTGGCCGGGCCACTTCCTGCAGTTCCTGCATTCGAACTCGAATCCCGACAAGCTCGAGGCGCTTTGGGTCGGATATGGTTTTGCCGAGGGCTGGGCCCACTATTGCGAGGAAATGATGTACGAGGAGGGCCTCGGCCGCGGCGACCCCGAGCTGCACATCGGCCAGCTCATCGATGCGCTGCTGCGCGACGTGCGTCTGCTTTCCTCCATCGGGCTGCACACCGAGGGCTGGACGGTGGCGCAATCGGAGAAGATGTTCCGCGAACAGGCCTACCAGGACCCCGGCAACGCGCGTCAGCAGGCGTCCCGCGGCACCTACGATCCCGCCTATCTCAACTACACTCTCGGCAAGCTGATGATTCGCAAGCTGCGGACCGACTGGGTGGCGAAGATGCGCGCCCGCCCGGCCCTGGCGCCAGCGGCCGGGACGCCTGCATCCCCGGGCGCCCCGGCGCCAGCAGCGTCCGCCGCCAGCGCGCCCGCCGCGGGGCCCGCCGTGACCGGACCCGCCATGACCGGACCGGCGATGACCGGACCCGCCATGACCGGACCCGCCATGACCGGGCCGAGCATGGCCGGTGCGACGGCAGGCGCGGATCAAGCTCTGTGGCATGACTTTCACGATAAATTCCTCTCTTACGGAGGCCCGCCCATCCCCTTGCTGCGCAAGCAGATGATGGGCGAGGAGGGGAGCCTGCTGTAGCGCCGAGCGAGCACGACAGGGCGGCGGCGGCTCGAGCGGCGAGCCGGCGCCGCCCTGATCCCTCGTGAGCGCCGCCGGTGCGCGTCAGCGATGTCGAGCCCTTGACGCCATACTGTACGGAGCTGTACAGTTCGTCCTGGTGACGAAACCAGCGCGCAAAGGAGCCGAGGAGGCTCGAAATCAGCTTCCTGATCTGCTGGAGGCGGCGGAACACGGCCGCTCCACGATCATCACCAGGCACGGCCGACCGATCGCTGCGATAGTACCGCTCGAGGCCTATGAGGCCGCGGCCGCGGCCCGCCAGCAGCCGCTCGTGTCGATGCAGTCATCCGGCCGCGGGCTGTGGGGCGGCGACAGCCGCCGAACGCTGCGCAAGCTGCGTGACGAATGGAGCCTCTAAGCCTCGCCGATCTGCCGGAGCAGGCCCTGCTGTTGATGGACTCCGCGCCCATCATCTATTTTTTGGAAGGTCATCCAGCCCTCGCAGCGCGCTTCAAGCCGGTGTTTGATGCGCACGCCGTGGGGCGTGTGCGCTTTGCGGTGACGACCGTGGCGGTCGCCGAGGTGCTGACCGGTCCGCTGCGAGCCGGCGATGAGGTGCTCGCCCGGCGCTATCGCGCCATACTCGAATCCTGGCAGTGCGTCGATCTCGATGTGGGGATTGCCGAAAGCGCTGCGAGGTTGCGTGCGTCCCTGCGTCTCAACCTACCGGACGCCATTCAGGCGGCGAGCGCGCTCGCCATCAACGCCGCGGCGCTCGTGACGCACGACCGAGATTTCTCGAAAGTGAAGTCCTTGCACGTGATGAGCTGAGCGACTCATCGAAAGGGCAACCGTGATGGAGAGGAGTTCGTTCGGACGTTCTTTCCTCGCCACGGGGAGCTCTACCCAACTCCGACGGCGATCGATTAGTTTTGTGCATGCGGACACAAAGCGCCACAATTTAAGGCCCAGACCCCATTTCTACGGAGTGACGGCCGACGATGTGCAACGACGCGCGACTTTACCAGTCCAGACTGGATGACGGGAAAACCGAGCACAGCGCTTGGGGGAAGGCCATTTTCGGAGTTCGCGCCGGGATGCTCAACGGCAAGCGAATGTCTGAGGCTCGCGATCACAGCATGCTGACGTGGCTGGACAACGGCCGAGAGGCCCGGGTCCGGTCCGACGGGAATTCTCATTCCACAGACCAGAGGTCGCCTTGACGCTCGACGCGCTTCGCGAGCGGGCGACGGCGCTGTATCGCGCCGGTCAGTTCGCCGAGGCGGAGCGTGTCTATGTCGACGTGCTCCGCCAGAATCCGGCCGATTTCGATGCTCTGCACCGGCTGGGTGTGATCGCGTACCAAACCGGCCGGCATGACCGCGCGGTGGAATTGATCGGCAGGGCGGTCGGCCTTCAGGACCGCTCGGCCGCGGCCCACTTGAGTCTCGGCACCGCCCTGATGGCGCTCGGGCGCTACGCGCAGGCGCTGGCGAGCTACGAGGCGGCACTCGCGCTGGACCCGCAGCAGGCGAGCGCACTGAGCTTGAGTGCCGCTGCCCTGCGTGCGCTCGGCCGGTCCGAAGAGGCGCTGGCGCGCGCGCGGGCCGCACTTGCTCGGCGGCGCACGGCGGCAGGATACTTCCAGCAGGGCGCTGCGCTGCGGGACCTGGGGCGTTTCGGCGAGGCGGTGGCAAGCTTCGATCAGGCCATAGCGCTCGAGCCGAACCACGTCGAGGCGCACTCCAGCCGCGGCATAGCCCTGGGGCAGCTGCAGCGCAATACCGACGCACTCGCAAGCTTCGAGCGGGCAATCGCGCTGCGGCCGGCCGCTGCGGAGCTCCATAACAACCTCGGCAACATGCTGCGTCGCCTGCGACGCCTGCCCGAAGCGCTCGCAAGCTTCGATCGCGCCATCGCACTCGAGCCGAGTCTCGCCATGGCCTATAACAACCGCGCGCTCGTGCTGCAGGCTCTGCGTCGCTATCAGGAGGCGGCGGCAAGCTGCGAGCACGCACTTGCGCTGCAACCGGACTACGCCGACGCGCACAACAACCTCGGCGTCCAGCAATACGAGCTGGGTCAGCCGGCCGCGGCGCTCGCCAGCTGGCAACGCGCGCTCAAGGTGCAGCCGCGCATGGATGGGATTCACGGCAATCTCTCCAACGCGCTGCGCGACCTCGAGCGCCCGGAAGAGGCGCTGGCGGAGAGCGAGCTTGGGATACGCGAGGAACCGGCTTCTGCGGTCAACCACTGCAACCGCGCCAACGCGCTGTTCGATCTCGGGCGCTTCGCGGAGGCCGTGGCGAGCTATGACCGAGCGATCGAGCTCGATCCTCGGTACGCGCTTGCGCATCTCAACAAAGGTCTTTGTCTGCTGCTCAGGGGTGAGTTTGCGCAGGGTTTGGAACTGTACGAGTGGCGCAAGCGGCTCGGCTCCTACGTATACCTCGCCAGTTCGGCGCGTGCCTGGCTGGGCAGGGAGGACGTCGCGGGCAAGACGCTCTTTGTCCGCGCCGATCAGGGACTCGGCGACACGATTCAATTTTGCCGTTATGCCAAGCTGGCCGCGCAGCGCGGCGCACAGGTTGTGCTCGCCGTGCAGCCGCAGCTGCGCGAGCTGCTGACGGGACTCGGCCCGACTGTTCGCATCGTGGCGTGCGGCGAGAAGACGGATCCGTGCGACCTCCACTGCGCCCTGATGAGCCTGCCGCTCGCTTTCGGGACAACGCTCGCAGACATTCCCGCCAACGTCCCCTATCTTTTCGCGGAACCGCTCCGGGCAGATCGCTGGCGTCAGCAGCTCGGCGAGGCGGGCTTCAAGGTAGGTATCGTGTGGCAGGGCAGCCGCAACCGCATCGATGTCGGCAGGTCGATGCCGCTCGCGATGTTCGCACGGCTGGCGAGGATACCCGGCGTGCGCCTGATCAGCCTGCAGAAGGGTGCCTCAGCGGAGCAACTGCGCACCGCATCGGCCGATCTCCCGGTCGAGGTTCTCGGAGAAGATTTCGACGCAGGACCGCAGGCGTTCCTCGACAGCGCCGCCGTCATGGCCCACCTCGATCTGATCATTAGCTGCGACACCGCATTGGCGCACCTCGCCGGAGCGCTGGGCCGCCCGACCTGGATTGCCATCAAGCACGTGCCCGACTGGCGCTGGTCCCTTGAACGAACGGACTGCCCGTGGTACCCGAGCGTGCGGCTCTTCCGTCAGTATTGCCGCGGCGACTGGGAGGGCGTTTTCGACGCGATGCAGGCTGAGCTGGCGAGACTCGCGGGCGATCAGCATTAGCCAGCTGAGCCGGGCCGCATATTCGGTCGATCGAGACCCCAGCGCAGGCGCCTACGCGATCCTCGTGATCAACCCGCCGTCGGCCCAGGCTGCGACCAGGGCAGCGGCGCGCAGCGGAATCTCTTCTTCGGGAAGCTCATTGCCCAGCCCCGCGCAGATCTCGGCGAATGTGCACCCGCGCATGGCGGCCTCGAGCGCGGCAACCTCCGTGGTATCGGTCGAGCGAAAGTAGTTCTCGAGGTCCTGCCGCCACAGCAGCCACTCGACCGGCTGCGCGCAACGCTCGGGCTGCGGCGGCTCACCGCCCGCGCTGATGGCTTTCCAGGCCGCGACGGCGTTCCACTCGAAGGTGAGTCGGCGCACCGAGGGGTGAAAAGAGAAGGTGAGTCCCGCCCAATGCGCCGGATCCACCGCCCGAAGATCGTCCCGCCCGAGCGCCGGTGTGTCGGCGGAGTCGAATGCTTCACCCAGCGCCCATTCGAAGCGCGCCAGCTCGGAGAGGATCGGTTGCTCGCAGAAAGGCGCCGAGTCGCGCAGAAAGTCCGGAAGCTCCCGTCCATACCAGCGGATCGAGCGATGCGTGGACGGATTCGCTTCGACGAACACCGTGCCGAGTGCCTCGAAGGTGTCGTCGCCCAGCACTTGGTGCAGCACCCCGTAGATATCGTCGAGGGCCTCGATCAGGCGCGCTCGATAAGCGTGCCGGTAGATCCCGAGACGCGCCTGGGTGCAGAGCGGCGGCGTTTCGGCAATGACTGCCGCGATCTCGCTCGGTGCTCCGAACAGCTCGCGCTGCATCTCGCGCTGCAGTTGGCGCAGCTGCATCAGGCCGCCTCGAGCGCCTCGCCGCCGGCGATTGCTCGCGCCTTGTCGAGCTCCGCGACCAGCTCGTGCAGGGGAGGTATGTTGTCGTCGCGCTCGATCATCGTGGGCACCTTGCCGAAGTGCGCGACGGCCTGCGCGTACAGATCCCAGACCTGCGGGGCGATGGGGTGGTCATGGGTATCGATCAGATGATCACCCAGGTTGCTGTGGCCGGCGAGGTGGAACTGGCGCACGCGATCCCTGGGTATCGCGCGCAGATAGCGCGAGGCGTCGAAATCATGGTTCACCGCGCTCACGTAGATGTTGTTGATATCGAGCAATACGGCGCAATCTGCACGCCGCGCGACCTCGCTCAAGTATTCCCATTCGCTCATCTCGGAGGTGCGGTAGGTCAGATAGCTCGATACATTCTCGAGAAGGATCTGCCGGCCGAGCACATCCTGCACCTCGCTCACCCGCGCGGCCACCCAGGCAAGCGACTCCTGGGTGTAGGGGAGCGGCAATAAATCATGCACGTTGCGCCCCTCGACGCCCGTCCAGCACAGATGGTCGGAGATCCAGGCGGGCTCGACGCGGCGTGCCAGCTCGCGCACGGCCCTGAGGTAGTCGCGATCGAGGGGATCGGTGCTGCCGATCGACAGCGAGACGCCGTGCAGGACCAGGGGAAAGCGCGCGCGAATACGCTCGAGAAAATGCAGCGGCATGCCGCCCGGCACGAGATAGTTCTCGGTGGTGATCTCGAGCCAGTCGATGGGATGAGTCTCCCCGAGCAAGGCCTCGTAGTGCGCGGGTCGCAGCCCCAGTCCGAAACCGTTCAATGTCATGAGGATAAATCGCGGGGCCGGGCGTGCGAAGCCGCCGCCCGGCCCCGGCGCCGGACAGACGGATCAGCCGCCGGACTTCGCCTTGGCCTTGGCCGCATCGCAATCGGCCTTGGACATGGACATCCAGCCCTTCCCTTTGCAGCTGTTCTGGCCTTTACAGCTGTTGTGGGACGACTTGCAGTCCGAAGTGCCCTTGCAGGAATTCACCCCGGTGCACTTCACGGTCCCCGTGTCCGCCGCCACCGATACTCCCGTCAATCCGGACGTGAACAACATCGCGGCTGCAGCCGCCAACGCCGCACTCGATACCTTGTTGATCTGCATGTTTATTTCCCTCATTTTAGAATTGATCGCAGCGAAATTGCTGCCAACGACCATGAAGACCGGGGCAGCGCGCGGATTATTACTCAATCGTATTGCGATGGAACCCTTTTTTATCGGCCCCGCACGCGGGACATGCGGCGCATGCGAACAGCCTATCGGGTACTGCCACCCGTCAGGGCCCGCTGTTCCATGTCGCGCTTCACGGCTTCGCGCTGCGCAATGATGTCGTCGAGCTGGTCCGGGCCGACGCACTTCTTGGTCGTAAAGCGCGTCCCGACGCTGGCATCTTCCCAGCAATATTTCGTCGTCCCGTTGTGCGTCTCGGCTTTCAGACCGAGCTCCTTGGCCTTCTTCAGGGTCTCGCTCGAGAGTTGCGCTGCTGCCGGGCTCGCCGCCGCCTGGGATGCTGCGGGGTTCGCGGGTGGCCTTGCGTTTTGGGCGGGCGCCGGCGCCGGGGGTGGTGCACTCGCTGGAGGTGAAGCCGCGGGTTGCTGGGCGTGGATCGGCAGTGTCGCCGCCATAAGCGCGATGATCGGCAAGGGATATCGAAGCTTCATGGTTTTCATGGCAACTCTCCTTGGCTGCGCCCGCACCCGTCGTTCAGGGACGGTGTTATACCCCCGGCCTTTCGCGCCGTGCAACTGCCGATTCGCCCTTCTCCCGCGCCGTCCGCTCGACAAGCGCAGGCTGTCGTTTGACCGCCGGGTAGCCTAAGCTCTCCGGCAAATGGCTGCCATTGCCATCAATTTGCAGGAAATCACCGCGGCCGGATTTGCGGCGATGCAGCGCGGTGACCTGCAGGGCGCCCGGCGCCTTTTCGACGAGGCGGTCGCGGCGGGGATCGCCGACGCGGCCGTCTGGTTCGGGCTTGCCCGGGTTTATCGCACCCTTGGGCCGCTAGCCGAGGAGCGCGCCGCGCTCGATCGTGCCCTGCAAATGGATGCCTATTACATGCCCGCACTCCTGGCCCGGGGCGATCTGTTCGCGAGCGCCGGGGATCGTCGTGCCGCCAACGCGTACTACGTGGCCGGCCTAAAGATCGCGGCGAAGCTGCCCTCCCTCTCCCAGGAATGGCGTGCGGAGCTGCGCCGCGTAGAGGCGCTCTCGCAAGAGTACGCCCGGGAGTACGAAGCGCACCTGCACTCGGCCCTCGCCGCCTCGGGATTCGATCCATCCGCAGGGGGGCGATTCGCACATGCCATGGACCTGCTGCTCGGCAAGCGGCAGATCTATCCGCAGCAACCCAAGTTCTTCTACTACCCGGAGCTGGCGCAGATCCAGTTCTTTGACCGGGGTACATTCCCCTGGGTGCAGGGTCTGGAGGGCGAGTTGGCGGCGATCCGCGCGGAGGCGCAGGCGATCCTGGCGGCGAACGGCGCCTTTGTACCCTACGTGCAGCGCGAGGCCGACCGGCCCGCATTCAACGAGCGCGGGCTGCTTGACAATCCGGACTGGGGAGCCTTCTTCCTCGTCAAGGACGGCGTCACCGTGGAATCAAACGCCGCGCGCTGTCCGCGCACGTTCGCCGCGGTCTCGCAGGTCCCGCTCTGCCGCATCGATCATCGCACCCCCTCGGTGCTGTTCTCACTGTTGCGCCCCGGCGCGCGCATCCCGCCGCATCATGGTTTTACCAATGCGCGGCTGATCGCGCACTTGCCGCTCATCGTGCCGCCAGGCTGTGCCCTGCGGGTCGGCAACGAGACGCGCTGCTGGCACGAGGGGGAAATCCTGTTGTTCGACGACAGTATCGAGCATGAGGCGTGGAACCCGAGCGCCGAGCCGCGGGTGGTGCTGATCTTCGATGTGTGGCGTCCGGAGCTGGCCGAGGAAGAGCGGCGCCTGATCGCTGCGACGCTCGCCGCGGTCGACTCGTTTGGCGGCATGCGCCGCCCATGGACCGAATAGACACCTGCACATGTATCATGCGCCACTGCTGCCCAGCAGCCTGACCGGGATCATCGATGTTTCTTCAGATTGAGAACTTTCTCACAGCCGCGGAAGTCGAGTCGGTCGCCGGCATTGCCCGGCAGGCGAAATTCATCGACGGCCGGCGCTCCAATCCTCACAACCTGACCAAGGACAGCGCCATCGCGGATCCCGGCGATCCTGTCGCCCAGAAGGCCTCCCAGATCGCGCTCGGCGCATTTCAGCGCAGCGAGCAGGCGAAAGATTTCGCCTTTCCGCAGCGTCTTGCGCTACCGTCGCTGTGCCGCTACGACTCCGGCATGAAATACGGGGCGCATATCGACGCGGCCCATCTGGCCGTCGGGCCGCAGCCGCTGCGCTCCGACGTATCCTGCACGATTTTCATCGCCGAGCCGAGCGAATATCAAGGCGGTGAGCTGATCGTGCACCTCGGTTCCGAGATCCTTCGGATCAAGGGTAAGGCAGGCGCCGCCGTGCTGTATCCATCCACCACCCTGCACCAGGTCGCTCCGGTGACCTCGGGATCGCGCCTCGTCATCATCACGTTCATCGAGAGTCAGATACCCGATCAGCTGCAGCGCGACATGCTCTACACCCTGGGCGAGGTTCGTGCGCTCGAGGCGCTCAAGATGGACTGGCGCAATCGCGTGCAGCTCGACTACGTGATCCAGAATCTGCATCGGATGTGGTCGGCCTGATCGCCCGGTCCCCGTACGCCGAATAGCCACATGGCCGCCCATCAGGAACCCGATGAGAGCTCACTGCGCGCGGTGATCGAGGCGGCGCGAGCCGGCAACCATGCGCAGGCGGCGGTGCTCGCCGAGGCGGCGCTTGCCGGCGGGTACGAGCATCCACTGCTGCTCAATATCGCCGCCCTCGGGCGCGAGCAGCAGGGCCATCTGGAGGATGCTCTGCGGCTGCTCGAGCGGGCAGTGAAGTTGGCGCCCGCCGACTTCGGCTCGCGCAACGCGCTCGGATTGTGCCTGATGCAGCTGGAGCGACCCCGCGAGGCGCTGGAGCAGTTCGACCTCATACTGAAGTCCCATCCCGGCGTTCCCTACGTGCATACGAGCAACGGCAACGCCCTGCTTGCGCTCGGGGAGATCACGCGCGCCGAGGAGAGCTTCCGGCGCGCGCTCGAGCTCGATTCCACGCAGTGCTTGGCCTTGTCGGGTCTCGCTCACATATCGGCGGCCCGCGGAGCCTTCGCCGAAGCGCGCACCTGGGCGGAGCAGGCCCTCGCGGGGATACCGGGATATCCTGGCGCGGTGATGAGCCTCGCGAGGGCGGATTTGCACCAGCGCCGCGCGCCCGAGGCCGAGATCCGGATACGCGCGCTGCTCGACGATCCGCGAGTCACGGACCAGGAGCGCGCGCATGCGATGGGTCTGCTCGGTGATGCGCTCGATGCGCAGAGTCGGCCGGCGGAAGCCTATGGCGCCTATGAGGCGTGCAATCGGCAGCTGCAGCGCTTGTACGGGCCGCGTTATCGGGGGCTGGACAATGCCTATGACTACATCCAGGGGATGATGCGCTATTTCGAGTCCGCTCAGCCCGAACCCTGGAAATCGAGGCCCGCGCTCGGTGCGGATTTCTCCGGCGTGCGAGCTCACGTATTCCTGCTCGGCTTTCCGCGCTCGGGCACCACGCTGCTCGAGGTCATCCTGGAAGGCCATCCGAAGGTGGCGAGCCTCGAGGAGCACGAGCTGTTCGCGGATTCCGTGCAGCAGTTCATGGGCCGCCCCAGCGACCTCGATCGGCTGCTGCATGCGACGCCGGCGATGCTCGATGCGGCGCGCGGCGCGTATTGGAGCCGCGTCGCGCAATCCGGGATCGATGTGGCCGGTAAGATCTTCGTCGACAAGTATCCGCTCAACACGCTCAAGCTGCCGTTGATTGCACGCTTGTTTCCCGACGCCAAGATCCTGCTCGCCTGCCGCGATCCGCGCGATGTCGTGCTGTCGTGTTTCCGGCATCGCTTCAAGATGAGCGCACCGATCTACGAGCTGCTCACGGTCGATGGGGCGGCCCGCTACTACTCGGCTGCGATGCAGCTGCTGGTGCGGTTGTCGAGCCTTTTTGCGCTCAACGTCTGCCTGGTGCGCCATGAGGATCTCGTGACGGCGTACGCGCGCGAGATGAAGCGCATCTGCGATTTTCTCGCACTCGAATGGCATCCGGCGATGGGCGACTTCGCGCTGCGCACCCGGAATCGGGCAGTGCTTACGCCGAGCACGGCGCAGCTCGCGCGAGGACTCAATACGGAAGGTCTCGGCCAGTGGCGCCGCTACCGGCCCCAGCTCGCGGCAGTGCTGCCTGTGCTCGAGCCGTGGGTGAAGCGCTTCTACTACGACCCCGCGTGATGCCGCTACGGTTCGCGGTTGCCGCGGACTTCGGCCGCTGTTTCAGGCAGGATGAACCAGCAGTTGAAGGCGATGGTGACGCGCTCGCCCTCGCCCTCGAACGGTTTCACATCGTGCAGCACCCACGATGGAAAGATGACCAGCTGCCCGGGCTCGAGCGCGAAGCCCGCAACCTGAGAGCCGTAAGGAAGCTGCATGCGCGCGATGCCGGCATCCACGTACATGGCGCTGGTGATCATGGGATTGATGAACATCAATCGGCCGCTGTCCTTCGCGCCCGCATCGTGCTGCCCCGGATCCACGCAGTACACGCCGCTCCAGGAGGCGTTCGGATGGTTGTGAACCCCGAAAAAGCCGCCTCGCCGGGTCACATGGAACCAGGAGTTGTTGAAGATCTGCAGGCGATGAAGGATTTGCAGATCATAGCGGTTGAGCGTTCCGATCACCGCGAGGAGCTGATCCCAGCAGAAGGTCTTGAGCTCCTGGATCGCGGCGTCGTCGTCGCGGAACAGATTGAAGTGGCTTTCGAAAACCGCCTCATTACGCTGCGTCAAAGGTCGCGGATTGGCGGCGGACTTGCCCTGCTTCTCCATAGCCAGACAGTAGCGCTTGAGCTGCGGGTTGAGCCGTTCGGCGGCCGGCAAGCGGCCGAAGGAGAACGGCACGGCGAACATGTTGACGATTTCAGGCGACGGCATTCCTCGGTCCTTCGCGCCGACTGGGCAGGGGTATACTTTACACATGAACCTCACCACGGGGAAAATCGCTGCCGACGAGCAGAACGTCTCGGCGCTCATGGCAAAAGTGGAGCGTCTCGTCGCGGAACAGCGGCACACCGAAGCGCATGCTCTGTTTCGCGAGGCGGAGGCCATTCTCCCGGAGCATCCGCTGGTGCTGCACGAGCGGGCGCGCCGCCTTGGACTGAGCGGCGACATGGCCGGCGCCCGCACGATCCTCGAGCGTCTGGTGGCGATCGCACCGGCCTGCTTGCCGTTCTGGCTCAGCCTGGCTGCGGCGCTGCGCGCGCTCGGACGCCGAGAGGAGGAGCTTCAGGCGCTCGAGCGGGCGCTTGCGATCGATCCGACGCACCTGGTCGTCCTGCTGCAGAAGGGAGCGCTTCTGGATCTTATGAACAAGCCGCGGTCGGCGGCGGCCATCTACACACACGCACTGCAGACGCTTGCGCCGGGCACGCCGCTCCCCCCCGCCGTCGAGGCGCACGTCCGCCACGCACAGCAGCGCATGCAGGAGAATGCGGCGGCGCTGGGCGATGCGCTCGATGCGCGCCTCGGCGGGCTTCAAGGGATCGGCTCCGGTGCGGCGCGCATGCGCTTCGATCGTTGCCTCGATCGCCTGCTGGGCCGGCGGCGCATCTATACGCCCGAGCCCACGTTCATGCTGTTCCCGTATCTGCGCAACTATGAGTTCTTCGACCGCGAGCTGTTTTCATGGCTGCCGGCCGTCGAGGCGGCGACCGATTCGATCCGCGAGGAGCTGCTAGACGTGCTGAGTACAGATCGGCAAGGCATCCAGCCCTACATCGCGTTCAGCGAGGCACTGCCGCTTCGCCAATGGCGCGAGCTCAACCACTCGCGCCGCTGGGGTGCCTACTTCCTCTGGAATCAAGGACGGCGCGAGGAGGGGCATCTCGCCCGCTGTCCGCGCACCGCCTCCGCCCTCGAGGCCGTCCCGCAGGTCGACATTCCGGGGCGCGGTCCGACGGCGTTCTTCTCGATTCTGGAGGCTGGCACGAGGATACCGCCGCACAGCGGCGTCACCAATATCAGGCTCACTGCGCATTTGCCGCTGATCGTTCCGCCGGGCTGCCGATTTCGCGTGGGCGGCGAGACACGCGAGTGGGGCGTCGGGACCGCCTGGGTATTCGATGACACCATCGAGCACGAGGCGTGGAACGATTCGGACACACCACGCGCCATTCTGATATTCGATGTGTGGAATCCGGAGCTGACGGCCCTGGAGCGGGATCTGGTGCGCGAGGCGACGACGGCGCTTGCCGATTTTTACGCGCCCGAAGGCGAGGTGCCGGGAGTGGTGATTTGAGCATCGCGCCTGCCCGAGGACTCGGCCGTGCCACGCTCCTGGGGTTCACTCTCGCGGGATTGACGGCAAGCTGGCCGGGATTCGCTTCGGAGGACCTCGCACCGCTCCTCGCATGCCGCGCGCTCGCGGATCCCTCGGCGCGCCTCGCCTGTTTCGACCGCGAGTCGGCGAATCTCGGCCGCGCAGCGGCGGCTTCCGCTCCGCCGGCGCGGGTCGTGCCCACGGCACCGCCGATGTCCGCGGCGGCGCCCCCGCCCGCGGCCGCCTCCTCCCCCGCACCCGCCGTCCCCCCCGCGTCCGGCATCGCAGAGCGCGCGTCGACGGCGACACCGGGCAGCCTCAAGGCTGACTTCGGTCTGTCCAATGCAGCCCTCACCAAGAGAGAAGTGGCGGCGGGTACACGGCCCGCCGATCTCAACAGCATCGACGCCCACGTCGCCGCGGTGTCCTCGTCGGGCACCGGGGTCGCGACCTTCACGCTCGATAACGGCCAGGTCTGGCGCGAGCTGACGCCGGACGGGGATCTGCTCGCGAAGCCCGGCGATGCGGTCACGGTGTCGCGCGGCGTGTTCCATTCCTACTGGCTGCAGGTGAAGAACGGGCGCGGCTCCAAGGTGACGCGCATCCTCTGATCGGCGTCTTCCGCGGCGACTTCAGTCGACCCGCAGGCCGGCGCTCTCGAATCGCGCGCGCAGCGGCGCGAGCTGCTCCGCGTAGTGGCGCCACTGCTGGAGCGAGGAGTCGTAGAGCGGCTCCCGGACCTGCCGCGAGCTCGCCGTGTTCGTCGCCGGCTCGGGATTCCGGTGAAAATCGAGGCAAGCGGGCTCGAACGGCAGGTCGAGATACTCGAGAAGCCGGCGGGTCGTCGCCTCCTGCGCGGTGACGATATCCTCATAAGCGATATCCAGGATGCGGTCGGGCAGCACGCGATGCCAGTGGGACATGAGCTGCCGATAGCCGATGTAGAACTCGCCAAGCTCGTCGAGGTCATAGGCGAACGGGAAGCCGGCGTCGAATCGAGTCTTGTAGATCGCATAGCAGGCCGCCAGCGGGTGGCGCGTCAGGTGCACGATGTGTGCGCGCGGAAACGCGCGCAGGATGAGTGCGCAGTAGAAGAAGTTGGTCGGCTGCTTGTCGGCAAAGCGCGCGCGATCGCCGCGCTGCGAGCGCGTGAGGCTCAGATATTCGCGCGCAATCGTCGCCGCGTCGAGCAGACTCAGACGCGCGGCGAAATCGCGCCAGTCGCGCGGCCGGCCTTGCGGCATGTGGTTGAAGGCGCTGCCGATCGCTTGCGAGAGCGCGGGCAGCTCGCCGGCGGCGAATACCTGAGAGTGCCTTCCGATGATCCGCTCGATGAGCGTCGTGCCGGTGCGCGGCAGCCCGACGATGAAGATCGGCCGCTCGCGGGTGAGGTCGGGACAGAGGGGCTCGAGGGTGGGAAATCCAGCGATGATCTCCGCGATCACTGCACGATCGTTCGCCCGGTTATAGTCGCTGCGGGCCCGCTCCAGACGATTCGCCATGGACAAATGCCGCCAGCTCCTCGCGTGGTCGCCGAGATCCTCGTGCGATTTCGCCAGTGCGAAATGCAGGACGGCGGCGTCCACCGAGTCGGGCGCCGCGAGGGCGAGCGCGGCATCGAGGGACCCGAGGTGATTGCGCTCCGGGGTTTGCGGCTCGAGGTCGACCAGCCCCTTCAGCGCATCGGGGTGCAGCGCAGCGAATCCGAGCATCGCTTCGTAGTCGCGTGCGGCAAGATCGAATCGGCCGAGAAGGCGATGCAGCACCGAGCGCTGGATCCGGATCGATGGATTTTTCGGTGCCGCATCGACCCCCCGATCGTAGACCTCGAGCGCCTCGGCGTGAGCCCGTGCCTTCACCAGAAACCGCCCCGCGACGTCCAGCGCCGCGATGTCCGCGCTCGCGCTCGCGCCGACCTGCGCCGCCGCCGTGACCGCCTCGTCCCGTCGCCCCAGGGCGATCAAGCACTCGGCCTTCTGCAAGAGGAATTGCAGGTTCGCGGGGTCGTGCGCCAGGCATTCTTCGATCAGCCGCAGGGCGGTATCTGACTTGCCATCGCACAGTGCGGCGAAGCTGCCGAGGAGCCATCCGGCGCTTGCCGCGGGCCACGCCCTGCGGCACGCCGCTGCGGCGGCGCTCGCCCCGGCGTGATCCCCGCGGGCCATGCGGGCGCCAATCTCGTACTCGAATTCGGCCAGAGTGGGGGTCGACATGGCAGCGCCATGATACGTGAACGTCGCCGCGGCGCCCGCATGCAGGCACTGGGATCCTCGGATCCTCTCCGGCAGCCGTTGTGTGCAGACAACGAGGCGGCGATGGGTCGATTGCGATGCTTGGGCACCACGCGCACGAGCCATACTCTCCTTTGCGCGGCGGGGCTCTTGTTGTTTAGCTGGAAGACTGTGTTATATTTTCCACCATCGGTGGAGAGTGCAAAGAAACGACGATCCGATGGGGATGTATCTGTAGCGCATACGCGACGAGTCCCCGGCCTGTGAGGTCGGGCGATTTGATCCCGCGTTCCTGATTCCCCAGGGATTTTGGCGTCTTTATCGCTTTTCGCCCCGGTGTTTGCCAACTCGTACCAGATACAGGGAGAGCCAGTTCCATGCTTCAGAGTAATTCCACGAATCCCGCGCTGCGGTTGGCAATCCGCTCTGCGCTCACAGGCGGCTCGCTCGCCGCATCCTTCGGCGTGGCGACTGCCCAGCAGGCAGCGACCGCGCCGGCCGCCGCCGACACCTCGCTCGCCGAGGTGGTGGTCACCGGGTCGCGCATCGCGGTCCCGAACGAGACCTCCATCAGTCCCGTCACCTTCGTCTCTGCCATCGACATCCAGCGGACCGGCGTGACTCGTATCGAGGATCTGCTCAATCAGTTGCCGCAAGTGTTTGCCGATCAGGGCTCGACGGTATCGAACGGCTCGGACGGCGTCGCCACGGTCGATCTGCGCGGCTTGGGTGCGAAGCGCACATTGGTATTGGTGAATGGCCAGCGCCTCGGCCCCGGCGACCCGATCACCGGTGGCGCGTCCGACGTCAACATGATTCCGGTCGAGATGATCGATAGCATCGAGGTGCTGACGGGTGGCGCCTCCTCGACCTACGGCGCGGACGCCGTGGCCGGCGTCGTCAACTTCAAGCTGAACGACCACTTCGAGGGGGTGAAGCTCGTCGCCGATGCAGGCATTTATCAGAACCACAACGGCGACGTTCAAGGGATCACGGAAGCGATCTCCGAGGCAGGCGACACCGAGCCGCCCAGCAATGTCTGGACGGGGGCACAGAAGTCCATCGCCTTCATCGGCGGCCTGAACTCGGCCGACAATAACGGCAATGCCACGTTCTATCTCACCTACCGCAACGTCTTGCCGGTGCTCGAGTCGCAGTATTCCTGGTCCGCGTGCACCGTGGGTTCCGGATTCGTCGCGGGCCCGAGCTCGACGGGCGGAAAACGGGAATGCTTGGGATCCGAGACCGCTTATCCCACGAACTTCATTTTGGGCACCGACGTTCAGCACCCGGGCCCGGGCGGCGTTCTGGTAAACGCACCGGCGTTCTTCAACTTCGGCGCCCTGAACTACTATCAGCGCCCGGAAGAGCGCTATACCGGCGGCTCGTTCATGCACTACGATTTCAACGAGCATGCCACGGTTTATTCGCAACTCATGGTCATGGACGACCACACGTACAGCCAGGTGGCGCAGTCGGGCGACTTCGGCAACACCGGCCAGTTCAACTGCTCGAATCCGTTCATAAGCCCGTCCGAGCTTTCCTATTTCTGCAACGGCAGTACCGCCGGACTATCCAATCCGAATCTCGTGGTGGCGCGTCGCAACGTCGAGGGCGGCGAGCGTGTCGAGAACCTCGAGCATACGGATATCCACGAAGTGCTCGGGGTCAAGGGCAAGATCGACGACGTCTGGAACTACGATGCGACCTTGAACTACAGTCTGGTCAATTTCACGGGCGTCAACACGAATTATCTGTCGGTCACGCGGATGAACGAGGCCCTGAACGTGACCGGCACCGCGGCGAATCCCTCGTGCATAAGCGGTCCGCCCTGCGTTCCCTGGAATATCTTCGGGACCGGACCCGTCAGTCAAGCCGCCCTTAATTTTCTCTCGGCGCCGGGCCTCGTGGACGGCCGCATCGAGCAAAAGGACGCGCAGATCAACTTCGTGGGTGACCTGGGCAAGTACAGCATCCAGAGCCCGATGGCCGACTCCGGACTCAAGGTCAACGTCGGCGCGGAATATCGCGACGTGCGGGACACGGAGACACCGGACGAGGAGAGTATCCTCGGAGATCTGGGGGGAAGCGGCGGCCCGACCACGCCCGTGAACGGCGAGGTGGTTGCGCGCGAGGGCTATATCGAGGCGAATATGCCCTTGGTCGAGGACAAGCCCTTCGTCCAGGCACTCGACATCGATACCGGCTATCGCTACTCCGACTACAATCTGGGCTTCAAGACCAACACCTACAAATTTGGCGTTGAGTTCACGCCCATACAGGACGTGCGCCTGCGCGGCAGCTTCGCACGCGCTGTGCGCGCGCCGAATGTCGTCGAGCTATACACACCGGCAGCGATCGGCCTGGATGGCACCTATGGCACTGACCCGTGCGCCGGGGTGCATCCGGTGTACTCCGCCACGCAATGCGCGAGGACCGGCGTTATCGTGGGCGGACCTAACAATCAGTACGGCAACATCGCATTGAACCCCGCCGGCCAGTACAACGGTTTGCTCGGTGGCAACTCGGACCTGCAGCCGGAAACGGCGCTGACGACGTCCTTCGGTATCGGAATCACGCCCTCGATCCTGCCGAATTTCCGCGCGCAGATCGACTACTACGATATTCATATCGAGGGCGTCGTCGAACCTGTCGGCGGCACCGTCATCCTGGACCAATGTGCGACGAACGGCGTGTTCTGCAGCTTGATCCACCGCGAGCCCGGTACAGGTTCGCTGTGGGAAAGCAACTCCGGCTTCATCAGCGACCTGCCGCTCAACGTCGGCAGTCTGCGCGAGCGGGGCATCGACATCGATATGGGGTACGCGTATGACATGGGCGCTTTCGGCAAGCTGCACGCCCAACTCAACGGGACCTATATCGACGAGTACCTGGTCACGGCCAACAACTTCGTGGCGGGCACTACCTACAACTGCGCCGGGCTTTACGGGTCTACGTGCAGCGGCACTGCCAACGCCGAGACACCCGTCTTCCACTGGCGCCATCGATTCACCACCACCTGGGAGACGCCGTGGAGTGGCCTCGATCTCACCCTGGCGTGGCGGTACTACTCGGCGGTTAAGCTGGAGCAGTTGAGCGCCAACCCCAACCTTGCGGCACCGAGCGGCGGCACCATCGCGAACGGCGGCATCTCCAACACCGATGCGTACCTCTCCTCCTACAGCTATTTCGACGTCACGGCGGCCGTCAAGCTGGCGGACAAGCTCACGTTGCGACTCGGCTGCAACAACCTGCTGGACAAGCCGCCGCCCATCGTGGGCGACACCAACCTGCCTCTGCCGGTCGGCAACGGCAACACCTTCCCGGGTGTGTACGATGCCCTCGGGCGCTACCTCTTTGCGGAGGTCACGGCGCAATTCTGACCTGAAGCGCTTTCCATCAGCGAGGCGGCGGGCTCGAGGCCTGCCGCCTTTTTTATGGAACGACGGCAGGGCCCTGCGAGGACGGATCGCCCAGGCTGTCCCAGCGGTTCGTCTCGGCCACGTCCTTGCCGCCGATCGGCGGCAGGGGCAGCCGCGCCGCCTTCGGCTTCGGCCGAAATTCCCGGTGCAAGAATAGCGACGTCGTGCAGCGAAACGGATGCAGCGCCCGGAAGTCGTGAAAATCCACCTCGATGAGATCGGCCTCGCGCAGCACCCTCGCCGCGTTCGGATACCAGTCCGAATTGTCGAGAACGACGAAACCGCCGGGGCGCAGCAGCTCGAGCGCGCTCCTCGCGAGCTGAAAACGGTTGGCCGCGGCGTCGATCACGATCGCATCGAAGCGCCGCCCGAGGCCCTTCATGTCGTTGACGATCCCGTCCGAGCTCGAGAGTCTCGCCTCGACGTTCGCGAGCGGGCGCGACTTGAGCAAGTTCATCCACTCCGGGCTGGTCTCGAGCGTGACCACCGAGCGCGTGCAGCTCGCCCAGAATCGCGTCGAGCTGCCGCCGCCGAGCTCGAGCAGCTCCAGCGCCGAGAGATCCAGCCCGAGCAGGTACTCGACCAGGCTGTAAGACATCATCGGGATCGCTCGTCCATCGCCGAGCACGCAGGCGCGCTGCTCCATCGAGCTCTGGTAGCCGAGCGCTGAGGCGAGGATGTTCATGGCACAGGCAAGATAGATCGTGCTGTCCGGCGCCTCGAGCACCTCGAAGCTGCGCTTCAGCTGCTCGGCGTTCATGCGCTCGGTCGGAATGGCTTTGGTCCAGAACATGGGCGGCTCCCGCAACAGGCGCGCTCGGCGCGCGCGCCGCAAGAATACCCTAGCCGTGCGCCTCGAGAACGAGCCGCACCGACGCATCGCGCCGCGCGGCCGACTCGAGCCACTTCAGCCCCAGGTGGATCTCCTCGCCGAATTGCCAATCGGCGGCGGCGAGCACTTCGCGGCGCAACGCCGCATCGTAGGCATGCTCGGGGGCCTTCGAGTAGCGCCGCATGATCGGATCGGCGAGGAGCGTCTCGATTTCACCAGGCTCGGCCGGGGCGCCGAGGG
>Ga0335073_10002282_pt1 | contig 26196 bp, 30 predicted proteins | sample Lox_Sample_22_FD_207093 | JGI IMG/M metagenome (GOLD analysis project Ga0335073, IMG submission 207093) | Soil microbial communities from Loxahatchee National Wildlife Refuge, Florida, United States - Lox_Sample_2.2 | ecosystem: Environmental > Terrestrial > Soil > Wetlands | place: USA...
GCACTTACAAGCGTTGTTCCGTACGAGAATCGTTTATTTTCAATCACTTAGGCTGAGTACTGGCTTTCCTGGGCAACGGCACCTCTCTGCTCAATTGATTCCCTATATCCAGAATACCTGACGGAAGAGAAATATACGCCAAATGCGCGACTGCGGAAGTGGCTTGCGATGAATAAGTTAGCAGAATCCTCGAGAAACAAGGCTTGAGAGCATGAACGCTGCGCGGCTAAAGCCGCCCGGGAGAACAACACTGCTTCCTTCTCCTGCTAGTTAGTGTCTCACTTTGAATATTCGAGCCCGGCTTTTTGAGGCATGCTTGTGCTAGGGGTTCCTAGATTGAAAACGCCGCTTCGCAACTTTGACATGCAAGGATTGCATGCCGCCGTAGATGCCGCGCGACGCGCTCGCGAGTTAAGCTGGACCGCTTTGATGGTCGAAATCAACAAGCCTTTTGAGGGCACGCCCTCCATACCCATCAGCGTCTCCACGGTGAGAGGCATGCGGAACAAGAGTTCAGTAACCAGCGCTGTCGTACTTCAGATTCTCAGATGGCTGGGCCGGACACCCGAGAGCTTCCTATCTGGAAGCTGTGCCGCTCCGCAGGCGAGCGAAACCCTGCCCGAGCCTGGACCGGGTCGCATTCTCCGCTTCGACACGCGTGCAATGCACGCTGCTCTCGACGCGGAACGCCTCAAGCGGAGCATGAAATGGAAGCAGGTCGCCGAAGAGTTGCCGGGCTTCAGCGAGAGCATGCTCACAAACCTCGCAAAGGGTCCGTTGATCGGCTTTCCGAGGGTAATGCTGATTACCCAATGGCTAGGGCGTCCAGCCGCAAGCTTCGTGCGCGATCATGGCCGATAAGCCAGCGATTCTATCCGCCAGACCTTACTACTTGTCTTGCGTGGGGATTGGCTTTACGGAGCCGCAGTCTGCGCCTTTGTAAACGGATGAGGATTCGGCTGTCCACTCTATAGGTTTGCTGTCCTGTCCCATCGACATCGATCCGACAAAGTGGACTTTACCGGTGGCGTGCTCGTCGTCGCTCCACGAAGATTCCATGCTGCCCTTGCCGCTCATGTGGCCGGTGCAGACGATGTCGGCGGTCATGCTGTTGGTCTTTCTGACGATGTTGGTGATCTGGCAGCCGTGCGACGGCTGGGTGATGGCGCCGTACTTGTCGATCTGCTCCTGCGTGAGGCACACCTGCGTGGTGCGCGGCCCTCCGGCTGCCATTGGGTTGGCCATGCCGGCGGGAAACGGCGACTGTTGCCAGGTCATGGTCGAGGTCATCTCCCATAGACCGGGTTTTCTGGTTTGCGCTGCGGAGAACGGCGTTGCGGCAGCTAGACAGCAAAGCAGGGTGATCCAGTTTCTGATGGGATGCATGGTTCCTCCCGTCTGGCTCGGCGAATCTACTCTACGTCAGACGGCGAGCAGCAGAGAAGAAAAATTTGCTTTGTGCGGGAGGCAAAAAGACTTCAGGGCTCTCGATTGATCGAGATTCTTTACCTTTCAGTCGCAAAGCTTTGGACAGCGCGGCACTACGCGAGTTTGGATGGCTGCGAGGTGGTGCTATGAGCTGGATAGAAACAGTGGAAGACAATCGCGCGGTCGATGCGCTGCTTGCATCGGGCCGTTTTCTGCTTGCGTTGCCCATGGTGATTTTCGGCGTGGAGCATTTTCTGTTTGCCGGCATAGTGGTAACGATCATGCCGCCGTGGATTCCGTGGCATTTTTTCTGGGCTTATTTTGTGGGCATTGCACTGATTGCCGCAGGGGTGGCGATCATCTTGAAGCGCGAGGCGTGGCTTGCTGGTTTCTTGCTGGGGACGATGATTCTGGCGTTTGTGGTGCTGATTCATTCGCGATTGCTGGCGCAGTGGCCGGGCGATGCATTTGCGATGAACCCGATCTTCGGGCCGCATCCGGGGCGGCTGCACAATGCGTGCAAGGACCTGGGGCTGAGCGGAGCTGCGTTTCTGTTTGCGGGGACGCAGTCGGAGGCGTGGCAGGTTTCAGGCAAGGACAAGGTCTTTACAGTTGGACGAGTTTTTTTTGCCATCGCGGTTGCGGCTTTGGGGGTGTTGCATTTTGTGTATCCCGCATTTGCGCCAGGGGTGCAGCCGATGTCGGCGGCGGTGAAGTTTCCGCTGCCGGGACAGCCGGCGTGGTCGTATCTTACCGGCGTTGCGTTTCTGGCGGCGGGGATTGCGATTTTTATGAACAGCAAGGTCCGGCTGGCGGCGACGCTTCTGGGGATTTTGATCCTGCTGTTCGGGCTGATTGTTTGGGTGCCGTGGCTGGCGGCACATCCTGAGGCAATTGCCGGAGGAAATTACCTGAAAGACATGGGGCTGGCGGGTGGGGCTTTGTTGCTGGCGGGCGCGTTGCCAAAAAGAGATGGATGATGGCCGCGTTACGATGACAAGATTTTTACAAATCGTCATCATGGCGCGCATCCAACGGGAAGGAGAAATCACGCATGGTCAAGTACTCGATTTGGGCGGAAGTTCAAGCAAAGCCGGGCAAAGAGGCTGAAGTTGAGGCGTTTTTGAAGTCGGCGCAGCCTTTGGCGGAACAGGAACCGGAAACCATCACATGGTACGTGGTGAAGATGGGGCCGGGCAGCTTCGGGATATTCGACACTTTCGTCACTGAAGCCGGGCGGGAGGCGCATTTGCATGGCGAGATCGCCAAGGCGCTGTTCAGCGAAGAGACCAAGGCGCTGCTGGCGAAGGACCCGCAGGTGCACAAAATCGACGTGATCGCGGCGAAGGTGCCTGGAGCTTAAGTCCTGTCATGAACGAGATTTAGTGGTACTTTGGATACGCGGTTACTACTTCTACACTGCGAGGCGATCCAGTGCCTTACCAGCGAATGGTGTTTCAGCCTGTTTATCCTGCCTATCCGATCGATCCGAAATATACGCAGGTTGCATACGACCTATCAGAAATCTTTACGAACTTATGGAAGGGCTACAAGGCGAGTGAAGTAAAGAGCAAGGTGTTCTGGAGTAAAGTGTCTGCGCCGCAAAGCGCACAGCAGATCTGCGCTGAAATGATCGATCAGACGAAGAAACGGAAGGATTTCAAGCACGTGATCAAGTGGCGAGTGGCTGGGGGCCTGAACGAGCTTTATGTGGATCTGCCGGGCAATCCGATCCTGGTGGGACGCGTGCTTGACAGCGGCCAGTCTTTCGCACCGGCAGTCGGTAACGTATTTTCACGCCTCGATAATGACAAGGAATTTGTGCTCGATGGCTGGGGCCAGAATGTGCCGCGCTATGTGTATCGATCGGTTTCGGACACCGATGTTTGCGAGCATCAAAAGCGGTGACGGCATTCCGCCGAAGTCGCTGGCAGCGACGGATACGATCATGGAGCACGTCTGCGGCCGCAAGGAAACGCACTGGGTTTCGGCAACGCGCCACAAACGAGACACAACGAATGCGCACGGCAATGGTTTCGGCGACCGGCGGGTGAAGATCGATCTGGCGGTCATAGCGACAAACCGTATTTACGACCTGAGCACCCCGGAGGCGGAAAGAGCGTTGATGAAAGAGGCCAGCGGCTCTCCGGGCAACCCCGAGACGTATTCGAACACGGTCCAGCAGGCGTTGAAGGATGCGAAGCGAACCAAAGAAGTGTTGATTGAAGGGACGGTGCCACAGGATTCGATTGTCGAGAAAGTCAATTTTACGTGAGGCTCCTGGCGTTTCGGTCCGATTATCGAGTCGCCGAACTTGACCTGAGGGCTTGGGATTGAAAGACTGCTGCCATTGCACATGGCCTACTCGATCAAAGTGGAATATGCGGCGCAGCGCAGGATGCGCGAGCGCAATACGTGGCTGTATCGGCTGGCGCACTGGCCGATCTGGATATGGGTTTTCTTTCTGGCGCCCGGATGGCTTACGTTCGACCTATTTGCCGCGGGCGGGAGCGTGCGGAATTTGCTTTGGCTGGGCGCGGTGCTGGTCGGAACGGGAATGGCTGCGTATTGTGGCAAGCTGCCCGGGGCTGAGCCTGCGCCTTATATTCTGCGCTTTGATGAGGACAGGCCGAATCCGCTGTATCGTAAAATCTGTTACACCTTTGCGTGGAGTGCGGTGCTGAGTTTTGCGCTGCTGAACCTGGCCGGGCTGGTGGATGCGGTGGTAAATCGGCGATGGCACATGATGCAGATTTACCGGTATGGGTATTTCCCTCTTTGCGCTGCGATTCTGCTGTTAGGATTGCTTGGCGTGCTGCCGCGTGTCCGGCGGTCAACCAAGGGTGAAGGCACCGAGCGGCGGTATTTCTATGGCTCGGTCTGGGCGGTGACGCTGGCGCAGGCTGTTCTGCTGGTTCTTTGGAAGACGTTGCCGAAGAACCACACTACCGACCTGGTCAAGCTGGCGGTTTATACTTTTGTGCTTCTGGCCGTGGGACTCGCGGCTGTGTTTGGGTTGTTGCCTCGGACTCGACCGATTTTGCCGGGGGAGTTGATGGTGGCTGACTAAAGAAAGAGGGGAGACGGTTATGTCCTGGAAACCGGCTTATATTCGCGAACAGATGCGGAGATTTCTAGCGTTGGCCAGCAAAGAATTCTATGGCGGCGGAACACCGAACTGGGACGGAACAAATCTGGTCGTCGATATACAGATCGACGAGAATGACATGACGGTAAACGCAAACCTTTCTCCTTTTGGAGGGGGTTATGGTGTTCTGGTCAGCGAGTTATTCACGCTGATGGTTGAGGATCAGATAGCACAGGTATTTGTTCTTGGCCATGAATATGGCCACGGCATGACCGAGACTGTAATGCAGGCAGCCGGCCTGACCAATCTGTCGGGGCCAGCTCATGAGGTCATCGCCGACCTGATTTCCGCATACATCCTCAGCCGCATGGGCATCGCCCCGGACCAACTGGTAAGAGCGTTAGAGACGGCAAAAGAACATGTCTTCAATACGCATGCGAATCAACAACAGGCCGGGCACCATCCTGAAGGAGACGATCGCATCTCTTATATCCAGACATTAAATGTGATCATGGAAGGCGGCCATACCTTCCCGCAGGCATTGTTCCTGCTTCTTGAACAATTAGGGTGCTCGTAAGCACAACCGAGCCCTGAAATTCCCCGCGAAAAGCTGACGGTATATTTTCGGCTTGACATATTCCTATATGGGAATATACAGTTCTTCCATGGCCAGGGCTGCTACCACCACCGATGTCTTTAACGCGATTGCGGAGCCGCGGCGGCGGGACATTATCGGCATGCTGTCGGATGGGCGGGAGCATGCGGTGGGGGACGTGGTGCTGCGGCTGCGGCTGCCGCAGCCGGCGGTGTCGAAGCATCTTGGCGTGTTGCGCAAGGTGGGCGTGGTGACGGTGAGCAGACGCGGGCAGATGCGCTACTACCGGCTCAACGCGAAGGAGCTGAAACCTGTGCATGACTGGGTGAAGGTGTATGAGCGCTTCTGGACGCACCAGCTCGACCGCATCAAGATTCTCGCTGAGCAGAAGATGGCGGCACGGATGGCCCGCGAAAACCAAACGAACAGAAATCGGGAGGAGAAATGAGTTCGAAGGTGTCAGAGCAGGGGATGGAAACACTGGAAGTTACGCGGGAGATCGAGATTGCGGCCACGATCGATATCGTCTGGGAGACGGTGCTCGAAAACATGGGGCCGCTCAATGAGTCTCCGGACAAGGAGCTGCACAACCTGACGCTGGAAGCGTGGCCGGGCGGGCGATGGTATCGGGATTTCGGCAACAACCGCGGGCATTGGTGGGGCACGGTGCAGTCGATCAAGCCGCCGGAATTGCTGGAGATTCATGGGCCGATGTTTATGTCGGCGCCTGCTGTGAATCATGTGATTTTTCGTCTGAAGGAAGAAAACGGGCTCACGCGGATTAACTTCTCGCATCGCGCGGTGGGGCTGATTCCGCATCACCTGATGGATGGCGTGGACGTGAATAATGGCTGGTCGAATTTCTTTGCAAACGTGCGGGCTGGCGTAGAGCAGCGGTTGAAGACTAAGTAATCGCGGCATATGACATCGGGAGATGAGCAATGACGACTGGTTTGGCGGCGAAGGCGCAACGGGATGTTCAGGTACTTGAGATCGTAAAAGAGATTGAGATTGCGGCTTCGATGGACATTGTGTACGAGTCGCTGCTCGAACAGATTGGGCCTTCGAGCGAGACGCCAGACGGCGAGTCGATACCAATGACACTGGAGCTGTGGCCGGGCGGCCGATGGTATGGAGCGACCTGGTGCTGGGGGCATGTGCAGGTGATCGAGCCGCAGGCGCGGCTGGAAATCTGGGGGACGCACTTCATGCAGTATCCGGCGGTGGCGCACTTTCAGTATCTGCTGTCTGAAAGCAATGGATTGACGGTGCTGAAGTTCCATTACCGCGTGATTGGGATGATCGAGGAAGCAGACCGCACGAATGTGGGGCGGTGCGAGTTTATGCAACGCGTGCGCAAGATGGCGGAGATTCGCAGCGGCGCGAAATAAGAGGAGGAACGATGGCGCATCTGGAGCCAACATGCTTTGAGAACGGCAGGCCGATGCTGATGGCTGGTCTGCGCGAGCGGTACACCTCTGAGACGGCGGGCGATATTCCTTCGCTGTGGAGACGGCTGGTGCCGCACCTGGGCAGAATCTCTGGGCAGGTGGATCACGTTGCTTATGGAGTCGTCTCAAACATGGCAGGCGCCGACGGCGGCTTCGATTACATTGCTGGCGTTGAAGTCTCCCATGCAGATGCTCTTCCTGATGGGTTTGTGGGTCTTTCGATTCCTGCGCATCGTTATGCGGTGTTTGCTCATGTCGGTCATGTTTCGATGTTGAAGGAGACGATCAGCGACATCTGGAATCACTGGCTTCCGGTTTCCGGTTACACGACCAGCACGACACCCGGCCTGCTGGAGCGGTATGGCGAGGGCTTCAATCCTTCGACTGGCCTCGGTGATATCGAAGTGTGGGTGCCTGTTCATAAGGAGACGCGATGATGCGCGCTGATGTCAGAGTCGGAACGTTTGCTGTCGTACTTGCCATGCTTTCGGCGGGCTGGTTGCGGGCACAGAGTCCCAAATATCCTCCGCTGAGCGAGTACATGATGAATCCAGAAGCAGAAGTGGCGCTGGCGAGAAGCGCTGCCCCGGATACGGTGTCGGGGCGAGCGACGATCCTGGTTCTCACGGCCACGGGATATAAGGTTTCGGCGCGGGGCGACAACGGATTTGTGTGCATGGTGATGCGCGGCTGGGGCGCTCCGACGTTTACGCCGGAGGCCAATCGCAACCTGGTTTATGACGCGCAGACGCGCGCTCCGATCTGCTTCAATCCGGTGGCGGTACGCACGGTTCTGCCGTACCAGGAGCTGCGAGCGAAGCTCGGCATGGAGGGTAAATCACCTGCGGAAATCGCTGAAGAAATTCAGGCAGCGTATGCGACGGGTGAGTTGCCACAGATGGAGACGGTCGGGTTTGGGTACATGTTTTCCGCGGACCAGAAGCTTGGGCCAGCGGGAGCGTGGCATCCCCACATGATGGTGTACACGCCGTATTACACGAACGCGATGCTCGGGGGAAATCCGGGTGGGGGCGAATTGCCCGCCATTTCAGACGACGCCGGGACTCCGTTTGCAGTCACTGTGATTCCGGTGGATCACACGCTGGCGGTCAAGGCGCGGTTCAAGTGAGATAGACGTTCTTGTGCAGTTTGAATCATGCAAAGGCGGCGAAGACCGACGGAAAGACGATCGATATGTGGTGGCGCTCGACGTTTGCGCTGCAGATTCCATGGTGGGCGGGTGGTTATGAATGTGTCGGGCGGCGGTTCGTCGCTTGATGTTCAACCGTATGATCTTCAGAGTTCCGATGGAGAAAGTGTCATGAGCGCAAATGTTGAAAATCATGCAGTCGTTTCGCAGCAGGAATGGATTGAAGCGCGAAAAGCGCTGCTGGCAGAGGAAAAGGCTTTCACGCGGCAGCGTGACGAACTGAGCCGCAAACGGCGCGAATTGCCGTGGGTTCGCGTTGAAAAGAAATATGTATTCGATGGTCCTAATGGCAAGGAGACGCTGGCGGAACTCTTTGACGGACGGAGCCAGCTTGTCGTGTATCACTTCATGTTTGGCCCTGAGTGGGATGCCGGTTGCCCGAGATGCTCGATGGGTGCGGACCATTTCAATCCCAGTGTGATTCATCTTGCACAGCGCGATGTGACGTTGATTGCGATTTCGCGGGCACCGTTTGCTGAGATCGATGCATTTAAGAAACGCATGGGATGGGGCTTTCACTGGGTGTCGTCTTACGGCAGCGATTTTAATTACGACTATCGCGTGTCATTCACTCCGGAGGAGATGGAGCGCAAGCGGTTTGATTACAACTATGGCACAAACGGGTTTCCGAGTGAAGAAGCGACGGGCACGAGCGTCTTCTATAAGGATTCCAGTGGCAATGTCTTTCATACTTATTCTTCGTACGCACGCGGAGGTGAAGGGATGCTGCTTCCGTATCACTTTCTTGACCTGGTGCCCAAGGGGCGCGATGAAGAAGACTTGCTGCCGGATGGGATGGCGTGGGTTCGGCACCATGATCGCTACGGGAAGAAAGAAGAGTTTGTGCAGCTTGGGAAGTAGAAGAAACACCGGAGCTCGTTGCCGCTGAGCAGGCAGAGGATAGAAACTACAGGTCCCTACGCTCCGCGCTTCGCGCTCCGGTCGGAATGACAAATGAAAATCACAGGAGAATGCGAATGAGCACGATGAGTGTGAGTCACAAGATCGTATCGAGCGCGGAGTGGCTGGCCGCGCGCAGGACTCTGCTGGCCAGGGAAAAGGAACTGACGCGCCTGCGCGATGAGTTGAACCGGCAGCGGCGCGAGTTGCCGTGGGTGCGGGTGGAAAAGGAGTACGTCTTCGACGGACCCCACGGCAAGGAGACGCTGGCGGATATGTTTGATGGGCGCAGCCAGTTGATCGTTCAGCACTTCATGTTCGGGCCGGGATGGAAGGAGGGTTGCGTCGGGTGTTCGTTCAAGTCAGATCACATTGACGGAACGCTGGCGCACCTTGAGCACCATGATGTAAGCTTCGTTTCTGTCTCGCGGGCGCCACTCGAAGAGATTGAAGCGTTCAAGAAGCGTATGGGATGGAAGTTCAAGTGGGTGTCGTCGTTCAGCAGCGATTTCAACTATGACTTCCATGTGTCGTACACGCCGGAAGAGATTGCCAGCGGCAAGGTCTCTTACAACTACGCGATGATCGACGCTTCAAGCGAAGAGCTCTCCGGGGACAGCGTCTTCTATAGGGATTCGAGCGGCGATATCTTCCATACATATTCGACGCATGGGCGCGGGGATGAGCAGTTTGTTTCGACCTACATGTACCTCGACATCACGCCGAAGGGGCGCAACGAGAACGGCCCTCGTTATAACCTTACGGACTGGGTGCGGCACCATGACCGGTATGAAGCAGGCGGGTCGGTGAATGAGCATGGGCGGTATGTTGCGCCTGCGAAAGTATCGCCGTGCGGTTGCGTCGAGAGTGAATCATGAACGCGCGTGCCTGCTGCGGCCGCAAGGCCGCAGCGCCGCCACGCAGTTTCTGGAAGCGTGCTTCTGGCGGGGCTTTGTCTGGAGCGCTGCTGGTGCTAACGCCGAAGTGTCCCATGTGCATTGTGGCTTATGTTGCGGTCGCGACAGGAATGGGGATTTCTGTTTCGACGGCGGTGTATTTGCGCGAAGGTTTGACTGTTTTGTGCTCAGCGTCGCTGGTGTTGCTTGCTGGATGGTCTTTGCGGCGGGCCGGTGTTTTGAGACGCGGGAGAATTGTGTGATGTGCTATCCCACCCTTTGCGCGCAAAGGATGGGGCACCCGGTTTCGTGTCGTAACGAAACGAACTGCAGGTCCCTCCGCTTCGCTGCGCTACGGTCGGGATGACAAATTATTATTGAGAGCTGGTGGTCAATCCAGCTTTTCTGGCTCAATGGCAATGTTCTTTTCGCCTGCGGCTTTCTTTTCCCAGTACTTTTTGACCCAGGCTTCGAAGGTCTTTCCTGCGGCGGTATCGCGGCCGGTGAAGGCGAGGGCTGCGATGTCCGAGTACGGAATGGTCACTTTGGTGCGCTCTTTGGACGGGATGATGCGGACGTCTGAGTCGGCAAGCGTCTTGCCGCTGCGTCGGTCGAAGACGTAGCCGCTGATCTGGCGGCCGTCTTTCAGAGTTATGGTGACATCGCCGCGGTAGTCGAAGGCCTTCTCGAAAGCTTCATGGATTTCTTCGTCAGACGCGAGAGATGGAACCCAGCCTTCGAGGTTCTCTTTCTCGCGTCCCGCGATGTGCTCCAGCTCATCGGCACTGTGCTGCCGCAGCTGTTCGATTTTCAGATGCTCCTGCTGCTCTGTCGCCATGGTTCTTTAGTCTCCCGAGACAGCCTGCAGCGTTTCATTGGTCGTGCTGGCGGGCGTTTGAATCTGGACCAACGGGTTGGTGTGCGCGGGCTTCCACTCATTGAGAAGTCTTTGCGCGTCCGCATCCGGATAGAGCGAAGGGAACATGTACTTTTTCGCGGATACCAGAAATCCCTTCAGCGAGCTAAAGTTGTAGTCCACCGCCGTGGCCTCGTGGCCGGAGTGCACCATGCAGTTGGCGCAGCGCGGATTGCCGCTCTTAGCGCCATAGTTCTCCCAGTTCGTTGTTTCCATCAGCTCCTGGAAAGTGTCAGCGTAGCCGTCCTGCAGCAGGTAACACGGCTTCTGCCAGCCGAAGATGGAGAAGGTCGGCATGCCCCAGGGCGTGCACTCGAAATTCTGCTTGCCCATCAGAAATTCTGAGAACAAGGGGTGCGTGTTGAACTGCCAGCTCTTTTTACGGTTGGAGAGAATAGCGCGGAATAGCTTGCGCGATCTTGCCTTGCCGAGGAAATGGTTCTGGTCCGGCGCCTTGTCGTAGGTATAGCCGGGAGAAACCATCATGCTCTCGACGCCTGCCGCCATAAGCTCGTCAAAGTGCGCACGCACCGAATTCGGGTCTGCTCCGTCGAAGAGCGTCGTGTTGGTGGTCACGCGGAAGCCTGCGGCCACTGCGGCACGGACGCCTTCCATTGCGAGGTCGTATCCGCCTTCGCGGCAGACGGAGAAGTCGTGGTGTTCGCGCTGGCCGTCCACGTGGACGGAAAACGAGAGGTATTTGCTGGGCTTAAAAAGATGAAGCTTTTCTTTAAGAAGCAGCGCGTTCGTGCACATATACACGTACTTTTTGCGCGTTATCAGGCCTGCCACAATCTCCGGCATCTTCGGATGCAAAAGGGGTTCGCCGCCGGGGATGGACACCATCGGCGCGCCGCACTCTTCTACCGCGCGGAAGCATTCTTCCGGGGTCAGGTCCTGCTTGAGGATGTGGGCCGGGTACTGAATCTTGCCGCATCCGGCGCAGGCCAGATTGCAGCGGAAGAGCGGCTCCAGCATCAGCACCAGCGGGTAGCGCTTGCGGCCCTTGATCTTCTGCTTGAGGACGTAGGTGGCTACCGTCCATGCCTGGGAAACTGGTACAGCCATTCGAGGTCGTTCCTCCTGCCTTCAGGGGCTGAAACCCATTCGGCTCATCTTCCTAATACGCGGGCTCAGGCCCGCGTATTCCTTCTTAAATTGTGCGGCACTTTCGCGCCGGTCTTTCAAAACCTGAAAAGCAGATCCTTCGCTGCGCCCAGGATGACAGCCCGTGTACTACTCGCGCACCAGTTCTATGCGCTGCGTTCCATGGCTCGCTTGTAATTTGTGAGCGCAAGCAGCGGGAAGTAGTTCCGGTACTCGTGGTAGGCGAGGTAAAAGACTCGCGGGAAACCTGTGCCGGTGTAGATGGCCTGTCTCGCCACTCCCTTGCCGATGCTCTCGTCCCAGTTGCCATCCTTGAGCTGGTGTTCGAGCAGCCAGCGAACGCCCTTGGCCACGCTGTCGCTGCGGGTATCGCCAGCGGCCAGCAGTCCTAGGATTGCCCATGCTGTCTGTGATGGGGTGCTGGTGCCTACGCCGCGTGTCGCTGGGTCGTCGTAGCTGCCGCAGCTTTCGCCCCATCCGCCGTCGGAGTTCTGCACCATGCGGATCCACTCGGCGGCCTGCTGGATCTGCGGCTCGTGGTTCCAGACGCCGATGGCTTCAAGGCCGCGCAGGACGAGGAAGGTTCCGTAGAGATAGTTGACACCCCAGCGGCCAAACCAGCTGCCGTCCGGCTCCTGCTCGTCGTAGATAAACTTGATGGCCTTTTCGACGCGCTTGTCTTTGCGCGTATAGCCGTAGATGGCCAGCATCTCCAGGATGCGACCGGTGATGTCGACGGTCGGCGGGTCGAGCATCGCGTTGTGGTCGGCGAAGGGGATGTACTGGAAGATCATCTTGGTGTTGTCTTTGTCGAAGCTGGCCCAACCGCCGTTTTTACACTGCATGGCGAAAACCCAGTCGATGGCGCGCAGGCAGACGTCGTGCTGGTAGCGCTCGCGGGGGTTGTCGACCTTATTCAGTGCGAGCAGAACTTGTGCCGTATCATCGACATCCGGGTAAAACTCATTGTTAAACTCGAAGTACCAGCCACCGGGCTCAGTATGGCGGACCTTCATCGCCCAGTCGCCCTTGTGACGGACTTCCTTCGAGAGCATCCAGTCAGCGGCTTTAAGCAAGCGCGGATCATTGCGGTCGGCTCCGGCTTCGCCGAGGGCGTAGACCGCCTGTGCGGTGTCCCACACCGGGGACATGCAGGGCTGCATGCGGAAAGTCGGTTCGGGACAGGCGGCGGAGCCATTGGGCTCGTCGATGCCAAGCCTTTCAAACTCGTCCATGGCGCGGATGACCTGCGGGTCGTCCAGCGAGTAACCCAGGCAGCGCAGGGCGACGATGGCGTTGAGCATGGCTGGATAGATGGCGCCGAGACCATCGGACATTTCGAAGCGCTCGAGCAGCCACTTCTCGGCTTTCTTGAGAGCAATCGTGCGCAGCGGACGGATGTGAATGCGCTCGGCCCAATGCGTGATGCGGTCGCACAGCAGGAAGAAATTGCGCCAACTGATCCAGTGTTCGCGGTCCCACTTCAGGTGCAGGTTCGCGTTCTCGCGGCCGCCGACGAAAAGCTCATCGATTCCCTGCTCGTGCGGAATCTTCTTGAAGGGCTTTTTGGCGTACGCGATCGACAGCGGCACGAGGATGGCGCGCGACCACGACGAGATTTCGTAGATGTTGAAATAGAACCACTTGGGGAAGAGCACGATCTCCGGCGGAACAGCCGGGACAGCGTCATATTCGTATTGGCCGAGAGCGCAGAGGTAAATCTTGGTGAAGGTGTTGCACTCGACGACGCCACCGTGGGCGAGAACCCATTCGCGCGCTTTTACAAGGATTGGCTCGTTGGCTGTCCAGCCCATGAGCTTGCAGGCGAAGTAGCACTTGACGGTCAGGCTGATGTTGCCAGGGCCTCCGGGATAGATGCTCCAGCTGCCGTCGTCGTTCTGGAAACGGAGCATTTCGGTGAGGGCGCGCTGCATTTTGGCTTCGTCGCCTGTGCCGAGGAAGCGATGCACAAAGATGTAGTCGGCCTCGAGCATCGAATCAGCTTCGAGCTCGCCGCACCAGAAGCCTTCGGAGTCCTGGATGGAGAAGATGTAGTCGCGGGAACGCTTGATGGCGGCTTCGACGAATTCAAGCGCGGCGTCGATTCTGCCGAACTTGGGGGTGCCGCTTTGTGCTGTTCCTGTAGTTGTGCTCATTCTGTCGCTAAAAACTCTGGGCAATTTTTCGCAGTTATCTTTCCACTGCGAAAATGCAAAATCATTCTTCCTGCCTTAACAACCAAACCTCAGAGGCTAAAGCCCCGTACCTAACGACCTGATTGGCACGGCTGAAGCCGTGCCCCTTCAAATTCCCAGACTCTTAAACAGATGCAGGTGCTGACGCCGGAGCGGATGCGATTGCCTGGACTATCTCCGGTGGTAGACCGAACCTGACATTTTCCGGCATCACTTCTACTTCTTCGACGCTGGCAAAACCTTTTTGACGCAAATAATTTACGACGTCTTCGACGAGAATTTCCGGGGCCGACGCTCCGGCCGTGATGGCAACGGTCGAGACGCTTTCGAGCCACCTCGGGTCAATGGCATCGGAGTTGTCGATCAGGTAGCCGTTCGTTCCCAGGTTGCGCGAGACTTCAACCAGACGGTTCGAGTTGGAGCTGTTGTTGGAGCCTACTACCAAGACCAGATCAGCATTGTGCGCTACGTTCTTGACCGCGGTCTGGCGGTTTTCGGTAGCGTAGCAGATGTCCTGCGAGTGTGGGCCGACGATGTTGGGGAACTTTTCCCTGAGCGCGTGGATGATATCGCGCGCTTCGTCGAGCGAGAGCGTGGTCTGCGTAAGGTAGGCGACGCGGTTTGGATCGGGAACTTCGAGCGTCTTGACTTCCTCGGCGCTGGAGACGATCTGGGTCACGTCGGGCGCTTCGCCGAAGGTGCCTTCGATCTCATCGTGGTCGCGATGGCCGACGAGGACCAGCGAGTAGCCCTGCCTGGCGAACTTTACGGCTTCGACGTGGACCTTGGTAACGAGCGGGCAGGTGGCGTCGATGACCTTGAGTTTCAGGTCTTTGCTGTGCTGACGGACGGCCGGCGATACCCCATGCGCGCTGTAGATGACGCGCATGCCCTCGGGGACCTGGTCGATCTCGTCGACGAAGATAGCGCCTTTTTCTGCCAGTTCATTGACCACGAAGCGGTTGTGGACGATCTCCTTGCGGACATAAATGGGCGCACCGAAGGTTTCAAGGGCAATCTTCACGATATCGATGGCGCGGACGACTCCCGCACAGAAGCCGCGGGGCTTGAGGAGAAGGACGCGCTTTTCAGAAGATGCGGAGCCGATTCCGGGCTCAACGGTAAGGGGGTCAAGTGTCGTCGCTGTCACATCTAGCAGTATATCGTGTCGGGGTCGGCGAGGGTAGGGTTGAGCAAGGTCTAGTAGAGCACCGAGAAAGGTTACGTCGCCTGCCAAGGATTGACGAGATGGATTCCGCAGTTCTCGAAGTCGCGCATGTTGCGAGTGGCCAGAATTGCATTATGGGTTCGAGCGATGGCTGCGATTTGCGCGTCGAGTGGCTTAATCGGTTTTCCTTGAAGTTTACGCGAAGTGAAGATTTGCGCGAATAAGCGAGCAGCAGTGCGATCAAACGGCAAGACACGATCAGCCAGTTGATTCTCGAAAATTCTCTCCGCAGCGATAAGGAGGGCCTTGCTTCGTTTGCTGACAGGCATCAGAATGTCGGAATTTCTCGCATAGGTCCACGGTCAAATTCAGGTAGATCTACTCCATCAGCATTGATGGCAGTGCTGCGAGCCTAGTGTTTCTTGCCTGGACGGGCGACTGCGTACATTTCGGCGGCGATTTTATCGAAGAGGGCCATGCGATCGTCGCCTTCTTTGTAGAGGTCAAAGTGGGTTCGGTTGTCGAGGTAGGTGAAGTGCGGGTCGGCGTTGAGGCTTTTCAGGACGGCTTCGAATTTGTGGGCGGCTCCGTCGAGGTAGAAGGTGTCCGCGGTGCCTACGATGAGGTGGATTTTCCCGCGCAGTTCTTTGCCCCGACCAGCCCAGTCGGTGGCGACGATGTGGGCAAGGTCGTAGTGGTCGCGCCAATAGGCTACGACTGCGGGGTCAACTTCGCCAGTGTCACGGTTAAACATTTCAAGCGGGCGGCCGTCGGGTCCGCGCGGCGAGAAGACCCATTCGAAGGACGCAAGCTGGCCACCGTAATCGCCCAGGACTCGTTCGAGATCGGCGAACTGCTTCATGGTGCCGAGGACCTTTGCGTGGTCGCGCACGATTGGGTAGGCGGTGCCGTCGGGCTTTGTGTACATGTTGGCGTGCGGAGCGTAGAGATCGATGCCGGTGAAATCGTGGAAGTCGCTGGGGTCGGGCGACGTGGACCATGTGCCGCCGAAGATCCTGGGGTAGTTGACCTGCAGCTGGAGCGTGGCCCATCCGCCGGAGGAATGGCCCTGCAGGAAGCGGCCGCTGGTCTTTGCGTCCATGCGGTACTTCGATTCGATCCATGGGATGAATTCCGTGGTGAGCGCAGCTCCCCAGGGGCCGTTGTTGACGGAGTCGGCGAATTCATGAGTGCCCGTGGCGAGGGACTCGTCGAGCATGACCCAGATCATAGGCGGCATTTTGCCTTGCGCCATGCGGGCGTAGATCATCTGGCCCTCGAGCTTTGCGTACAGGAGATTGCCGCCGAAGCCGTGCGTCCAGTACACGGTGGGGTATTTTTCTTTTCGATGCTCACTATATCCGGGCGGCAGGATGACCCAGGCGCAGATGAGGGTTTCGCGGCCTGAGAATTTTGTAAGCAGCGGGCTGGTGAAGTCGGCCGATTGCGTATGTTCGTCGGCTGCTTTCTGGATTTCCGGCGTAAGCGGGAGCTTGGGCGCCTGACGGGCGGGCACTTTGCTATCCAGCACAAAATCCGGCTCGCTTCCCTCACCTGGGGTCCACGTTTTGAGGGAGACCACATCGCTGGTCAGGTCGCCTTCGGCGCGGCCTCCGTAGTTATAGGAATGATGAACGTCGAGGACGGCCTGAGCCTCGTAATCGCCGGGCTTGAGATTTGAGAAGGCTGCGGGGAAGGCCAGATCGTCGGTGTCGATGTCGACGGCTTCACCAGGGATGAGCCAGGGGATTTCTTTTGCGGCCACATAGACATCGCTTGGGCGGAACGGATTGGTGTCCACTTCTTTTGCGTTCGTTCCGGGCTCGAGGAAGATGAGCAGGCGGCCTGAGGCCGGCGCGGTGATCTGGGGCCCGAGCGTGACGCGGAAGAAAAGATGCTGCGGCTGCTGGGCTAGTGCGGTTGCGGCGAAGAGGATTGTGGCTAGAAGAGGCAGATGAGTCGTACGGGCGCGCATTGGGTTGGAGTGTAACAGGTGGGATTGCGCGGTGTCCTGATGCTTTTGGTTGAGGTTTGCCAATGCTGCTATGTGTCCGCATGTGGCCCATTGAGAACTGTGAATCCCACCCTTCGCTGCGCGAAGGATGGGGCACCCCTTTTCGCGCTCCAGCATGGTAAAGCAGATCCTTCGACTGCGCGTGCTTCGCTCAGGATGACAAGTCTAATTTTGCTCTAAATCGTGTTTCATGCGGGCGAGAATGTCGATGGCGTGGGTGGCGTAGCGGCTGATCCAGCGATCGTAGATTTCCTTGATGGGCAGCGGGTTGAGGTAGTTCCAGCGATTACGGCCCTCGCGCTGCACGATGATCAGTTCTGCTTTTTCGAGCACTCCCAGATGCTGCATCACCGTGCAGCGGTCAAGGTATTTGAAGCGCTTGCAGATGTCTCCTGTGGTCCGTGGTTTGTCACGCAACAGATCGAGTATTTCGCGGCGGCGGTAATCGGCCAATGCCTTGAAAATGGCCTCCTGCCGATCGCGCTCTTTCTTTGCCGTTGACATGTTATAAAAATACAACATATAGTTTTACTGTTCTTGGAAAACATGATCAGGAGGAACCATGGAGCTAAAGTTTCAGATCCAGACAAAGATTCAGAAGCCAGTCGCAGAGGTTTTCGATGCGGTCTACAACCCTAAGAAGATCACGCAGTATTTCGCGACGGAATCGGCGAGCGGGCCTCTGGATGAGGGCGCAAAAGTGATCTGGCGGTTCGCTGATTATCCGTGCGATGCTCCGGTGGCGGTGAAGAAGGTCGTTCCCAATGAGTTGATTGTTTTTGAGTGGGAAACCATGGAAGGCGGGTATGACACGCGTGTCGAGATGCGCTTTGAGCCTCTTGCAGCTGAGGAAACGCTGGTCAGTATTTCAGAGGGGAACTGGAAAGAGAACCAGAAGGGGCTGGACAGCTCGTATGGGAATTGCCGCGGGTGGATGAATATGGTCTGCTGCCTGAAAGCTTATCTGGAATATGGGATCAATCTGCGTAAGGGAGCTTTTTAGGGTTTGCTGGTGGGGTAACACTGGCGGTTCGTTCGGGTTTCCTGCTCTCCCACCCTTCACTCTCGTGAAGGATGGGGCACCCTTTTTCGTACTGACTGATGTGAACCGCTGGTCCTTCCTTCGACTCCGCGCTTTCAGCGCTTCGCTCAGGATGACAATTTTGAGTGATCGTGGCTACCGGCTTGTTTTGATCATTTGTTCGGCGTGTTTGAGGGATGTGTCGGTTACGGTTGCGCCGCTCAGCATGCGGGCTATCTCCTCGGTGCGGTCGGTGTCTTCGAGCAGGCGGACTGAGGTTTTGGTGCGTCCGCTGTGTTCCTTTTTCTCGATCAGGAAGTGTTGGTCGGCGAAGGCAGCGATCTGCGGCAGGTGGGTGACGCACAGGACTTGCTGAGAGCGCGAGAGTGCTTTGAGTTTCTGACCTACGGCTTCGGCGGCGCGGCCTCCGATGCCAATGTCGATTTCATCGAAGACCAGCGTGCGCGGGACCTGTGTCTTTTTCCTGCTCTGCGTTTTGTTTGCTCCCTCCTCTACGCTGACTTTTAATGCGAGCAGCACGCGGGACATCTCGCCGCCCGAGGCGATTTGGTCGAGCGGTTTGAGCGGCTCGCCGGCATTTGTGGCGATGCGGTATTCGACCGTGTCCCAGCCGTGGGCGGTCCAGTGCGCGGGGTCCTCGTTTGAAGTGACAGCTACGGCAAAGCGGACTTTCATGGCGAGGTCGTTGATCTGGGCTTCGGCCAGTTTTTCGAGCTTCTTTGCGGCTGCAGTACGCTCGGCAGTGAGTGACTGCGCGGCTTTGCAGTAGGCATCGGCTGCGCGCTTGAGATCGGCTCGCAGGGTTTTTAGAATTTCGTCGCGGTTTTCTATTTCATTGAGTTTTGCGGCTACGTCTTCGCCATAGGCGATGACTTCGGCGAGGGTGTGTCCGTATTTGCGCTTTAGGCGGTCGAGGACTGCGAGGCGATCTTCGATTTCGGCGAGGCGTTCGGGCGAGGCCTGGATGTTTTCTGCGTAGTCGCGGACGGTGGCGCTAACGTCTTCGACGGATGCGCGGGCAGAGGCAAGTTGCTGCGCGGCTTCCTGAAATTTTGGATCGTAGTGCGCCAGTTCTTCGATCTGCTTCTCGGCGGCGCGCAGGGTTGTCTCGGCGGAACTGGCTCCTTCATAGAGGAATTCGTGGGCGCTCATGGCGGCGGCGTAGAGTTTTTCCGCGTTGGCGAGAACGCGGCGCTCTATTTCCAATGTTCCGTCTTCGCCTTCCGCTGGCTGGACGTTTTCGATCTCCTTGCGCTGGAAGGTCCAGAGATCGACCATGCGGAGACGGTCCTGCTCGTCGCGTTCGAGCGCGTCGAGCTTTTTCTGGATGGCTTGCCAGTTCTCGTGTGCAGCGGCGGTTGATTCTTCGGAGATGTTGGCGAAGCGGTCAAGCAGGCTGCGCTGCTGCGCCTGGTCGAAGGCTCCCAGGGTTTCGCTTTGCGCGTGGACTAATGCCAGTTCGGGCGCGAGCTGGCGCAAAGCGCTTACGGTTGCGGGCTGGTTGTTAATGAAGACGCGGCCTTTGCTGTTGGACAGGATTTCGCGGCGCAGGATGATCTCGTGGCCTTCGCTGTCGATGCCGTTAGCTTCGAGGATGGTTTCGGCTCCGGGTGTGCCTTCGAAGACGCAGGCGACTACTGCCTTGTCGGCTCCGTGGCGGACTACGTCGGATGAGGCTTTATCGCCCATGAGCAGGGCCAGCGCGTCGACGAGGATGGACTTGCCTGCACCGGTTTCTCCGGTGAGTAGATTCAGGCCGGGGCCGAAGACAGCGATGGCGTGGTCAATGACGGCGTAGTTTTCCGCGCGCAGTTCGAGCAGCATTCTCCGCGCAGGATACCAAGGAAGTGCGTTTCCGGCGAAACGTTATCCGAGCATCCAGCGTTTGACGAAACTGTTGATTTGGCCTTCCCACTCTTCGCTCCGCCCAGAATGGGGCACCCGGGGACTTCTATGCAGCAGCGGCTGGTTCGAAGCCGTCGCATCCGCTCATAGCGCTTACTTTCAGGTGAAGCGGAGCGTGTCTGGGATGGCCGCAGTCGTCGAGGAAAGTTTCCGGCGCCTGCTTGCTGTTGTGAATCTGGATCAGAGTGGCAGTTGCTGGATGCGGTTCTCCGAAATGGGTGCAGAGCCCACACTGGCCTGCATGCAGTGCGATCATAGGAAGCTCCTTTCCGGGTTGGATTTTATGATACTCCTTGTCCTTCGGACGTTGACTGTTGATTGCGGGTTGTTTTGAAAGGCTTTTACCGCCAAAATCACTACGGACGCCAAGCTGCGCTACGCGAGTTTATTTCGTCATAGAGAGCACCGAAATTCCATAAGAGAACGTCGACATTATGAAATGTTGAGGGCAATGTTTTCATTTCCTCAGCTCCTGGCAACTTGGTTGCTTCGATATGCGTCTGCTAACGTTAATAGCAGGCGATGACACACCTTTTGTTTGCACTAGCCTTTGTTTTCTTCCAGGCGGCGCCTGATGCGGGCGCGCCGCCTGTGCCTCCGAGCGGCAGCGCGATTGTGGAGATGCTGCAGAACAGCGGGCCGGTGGCCATGGCTGTGCTCGGGCTGCTGCTGGTTGCCAGTCTTTATTCCTGGGCGATCATTCTCGGGAAATGGGGGACGTTCAAGCGGGCGCGAGCGCAGAGCAACCGCTTTCTGCGCGCTTTCCGCAAGGCCAACCGGCTGCAGGAGATCGCCGCGGTCAGCGAGCAGTTCAAGCCCAGTCCGCTGGTGAATGTCTTCGACGAAGTCTACGAGACGTATCGGCGGCAGACGGGCGGATACGGGCCTCCGAAGAACATTACGGCGCTGGAACGCGCCGCGCAGACGGCTTCGAGCGAAGCGCTGACGGTGCTGGAGCAGCGGCTGACGTGGCTGGCTACGATCGGCGCTACTTCGCCGTTCATTGGTTTGTTCGGCACGATCATGGGCATTGTGGATGCCTTTCATGGGCTAGGGACTGCGGGCGCGGCGACGCTGCGGGCGGTTGCTCCGGGTGTTTCCGAGGCGCTGATTACTACGGCGGCTGGCCTGATTGTTGCGGTGCCGGCGGTGGTTGCTTACAACCAGTTCACGGCGCGGTGCCGCGAATTCGGGGCGCGCATGGATGACTTTTCGCGCGAGCTGCTGAACAGCATGGAAGAGTTCACGGTAGGCGCGAACGAAGATCCGCTGGAAAGGCAGGCCGCGCGTGGCCTTCACAAGTAGAAGCGGGCACACGCAGACGGCGCTGGCGGAGATCAACATCACTCCGCTGGTGGACGTGGTGCTGGTGCTGCTGGTGATCTTCATGCTGACGGCCCCGGTGCTGCAGTCGGGCATTGATGTGGCCGTGCCCAAGACGAAGACGGTGAAGGAAATTACCGAGCAACGCACGGTGCTGACGATCGATAAAGACCAGCGCGTGTTTCTGGGCGATCAGCCGGTGAACCTGGCGGACTTGCCGACGCTGCTGCGGCAGCCGAACACTGACGCGGCGCACAAGATTATTTATCTGCGGGCGGATGAGCGGGTGCCATTTGGGGCGTTTGCTTCGGTGATGGATGCGGTAAAGCAGGCCGGGATTACAAATATCAGCATTGTGACGCAGCCTTTGAATAATGGAACGAAGTAGGTTGGCTTCATCGGTGCGCCAGGATGGTGCGTTGCTTTCCCACACTTCGCTGCGCGAAGTATGGGGCACCCATCTTCGTGCAGCTCGAAGCGGAAAGCAGATCCCTTCGGCAAGCTCAGGGCCGGCTCTTCGCTCCGCGAAGGATGACAACCTGTTGGTAATTGTTTCAGAGCCAGGAAATCACGCAGGATGAGGATGAGCGCGAGGTTCGAACTTGAGCATGACCGGATCGGTGGACCGGCTGCTGGTTCGTTGATGCTGCACATTGGAGTGGTCGCGGCAGTTGCGCTTTATATTTTTCTTGTCGGGCGATTCCATGGCGGGCTCTGGGGGAACAATGAATCTGCGCCGGGTGCGATCCAGGCGACGCTGGTGAGTTCGGCTCCTACGATTCCCCTGCCCAGCGAAAACAGGCCGACGGACAATGTGCTGGCGACGCAGACGCCGAGCCAGGCGCCTGCACCTCCGGCACCGGAAAAAACCGTGCAAGCGCCGCCGCCGGAGGCGATTCCGATTCCTGAAAAGAAGCCGCCACCGCCCAAGGTGAAGCAGGCTCCGCAGAAGGCCGAGGCTCCGGTAAAACCGGAACCGAAGAAGACGGTTACGCCGACTTCGACCAGGCATGCGCAGCCGGTTCCGAACCAGAGGGACCGGGCCTATTTCGGCGAGGCGACACAAAGTAATATTCCTCGCTCGATGACAAGCAACCCAAACGGCAATAATCCCGTCGCAGTCAATGGGGGAGACTTTGGTGCGCGCTTCCCCTGGTACGTGGATTTGATTCGCAGGAAAACTGCGCAAAACTGGTTAACGCAGGAAGTTTCTCCGGACACTCCCGCGGGGGCGAGAGTGTATTTGTCTTTTGTGATTGCGCGAGACGGCACACCGAGCCAGATACGGATTGCGCAATCGAGCGGCTCACCTAGCCTTGACTCATCATGTCTAAGAGCAGTGCAGCGGGTTGATACATATGGTCCATTGCCGGGCGGGTACAACGGCAACACGCTTTCAGTGTCGTACTATTGTGAAGAGCCCGGGCGATGATGTTTTGTTTCCAGCTTGATCCAGTTTTCGCAAATTTGTCTGCGGGACGGAAGAATGACTATCAGTAAGAATCAAGGATTTTTGGCCTTACGTTGTTTCCTCGTTTTTGCGGCGATTTTCATCTTCAGCGGGCTTCTCAGCGCAGAGGCACAGGATTGGGTGCGCACGGGCACGAATCTTGGCGCTACGAAGATTCACCTCGCGGCTGCGAATTTCAAACCGACATCGAAGGATCCGCAGACCGCGACATTGAAGAGCGCGTTTGATACGACGCTGTTCGATGACCTGTCGAATGCCGGCATCTTCGACATGGTTTCAAAGAGCATGGCTCCGCCGCTGATGCCGGGCTCACCGCAGGAGATCAACCTGCCCGACTGGGCGGCCGCTCCTTCGAATGCGGACATGGTTGCGTTTGGCGCGCTGGGGGTGAGCGATGGAAAAGTGACTGTCTACGGTTACTTATTCGACGCGAAGAACCTGCAGGCACCACAGATTCTCGGCAAGCAGTATTCGGACAACGCCAGCGTGGACAATGCGCGCGCGATTGCGCACCGCTTCGCGGATGAGATCATTACGCGGGTGGGCGGCATTCCAGGCATCTGCGAGACAAAGATTTATTTTGTCTCCTTCAGGACGGGCAATAAAGAAATCTGGGTGATGGATTACGACGGGCAGAATGAGCACCAGGTTACGCATCTGGGCACGATCTCGCTCTCGCCGCGCGTCTCTCCGGACAATTCGCGCGTTGCGTTCTCAGCCCTGGGCAAGAACGGCTGGTCGATCCGCATGTACTCGCTGCTGCTGAACCGCATGGTGGCGTTTAACTCGCCCGGTGGAACCACGATTTCTCCTGCGTGGTCGAGCGATGGGGCGAAGCTGGCGTTCTCGTCGGCGCGCGATGGCGATTCCGAGATTTACACGACGACCGCGGATGGAGTTGGACTGCACCGCGTCACGGCGTTCCGCGGGCCGGATGTTTCGCCCGTGTGGAACCCGAAGACAAATGCGCAGATTGCATGGGTGAGCGGGCGCACCGGGCTGCCGCAGATCTACATCATGGACTCGGACGGCGCCAACGTCCAGCGCATGACCGATGGCGGTTATGCCACTTCGCCCTCGTGGTCGCCCAACGGACAGTTCCTGGCCTTTGCATGGGATCGCAAGTATGGACCGGGCGCGCCCGGCGGGCAGGACATCTACATCATGGACATTGCCAGCAAGCGCTGGACGCAGTTGACACATGATTCCGGGCACAACGATTTTCCGTCATGGTCGCCGGATGGACGCCATCTGGTTTTCCAGCGGGAAGACGGTGGGCCTACGCAGATATGGACTATGCTGGCGGACGGTTCTGAGCAGCACCCGCTGACGCATAGCAGCTCCAACACGATGCCGAACTGGAGCTGGAAATAACTTGCAGTTGTACTTGGTCGGCAGGCAGGGCTTGACCTGGCTGCCCTGTCTTGGCTGGAATAACGCTCGTTCGAGAGCATTACAATTCGCTCCCAAAGGAGGAGATCGTGCAACACCTTCATCGTAAGTACATTGCTTCAGTAGTCAGTCTGGCAGCGTTGTTAGCGCTTGCTGGGTGCCACAAGAAGAAGCCAGCGCCGCCACCGCCGCCGCCACCGCCCGTTACCGCGCCCGCGCCGACGGCTGAGATCACAGTCACGCCGACTGCGATCAATCCAGGCGACAGCGCCGTGCTGACGTGGAAGACGACGAATGCTACAGATGTATCGATTGAAGGCGTGGGGCAGGTTGCAACTGCCGGCACGATGAATGTGAAGCCGGCCGAATCGACCAACTACCACCTGGTCGCGCGCGGCGAAGGCGGTTCGGCGGATGCGACGGCCCGGCTCACGGTGAATACGCCGGCGCCGAGCAACATCAACGAGAACGAGATGACCGACGAGCTCTTCCACCAGAACGTGCAGGACATCTTCTTCGACTACGACGCGTATGACATTCGTCCCGATGCGCAGCCGATTATTTCCAAGGACGCCGCGTTCCTGAACCAGCATCCGGAAGTCAAGGTCGTCATTGGCGGCTACTGCGACGAACGCGGGTCGACGGAATACAACCTGAGCCTGGGCGAAAACCGCGCCAACGCGGCCAAGCAGGCGCTGGTGAATGCCGGCGTGAGCCCCGACCGCCTGCGGACGGTGAGCTACGGCAAGGAGAAGCAGTTCTGCACGGAGCACACGGAAGCGTGCTGGCAGCAGAACCGCCGCGCCCAGTTCAGCATCGACCGCTAAACCCTGCTAGCGACGGCAGCATTGCTTTTGGCAGTGCTGCCGTTTTGCTTTGGGCTAAACTTAATCTACAGGTCATGCACGAAGGCCATGCATGAAGGCCGCGCGCCGCCTTGGGGATTTCTTATGCGAAAGATTCTTGTTCAACTTACAGCCGTCGCCACGCTTGCCCTTCTCTGCCCTGCACCCAAGGCGCATGCCGTATCCAAGGAAATGATCCAGCTGCAGACCCAGGTGCAAACGCTGCAGGACATGCTGCAGCACCTGCAGCAGACAAACGATACGCGGCAGGCAGTGATGCAGCACCTTATCGAGCAGACGGCGGACAATGTGAACCGCATGTCGCAGACCATCGACAGCCTGCAGCAGGCCATGCAGGCGCAAAGCACGAACAGCGGCAAGGTAGACCAGCTCTCCGGCCAGATGCAGAGCATGAACGACTCGATCGATGAGCTGAAGTCGCGCATTTCTAAACTGGATAAGACCCTGCAGGACATCCAGTCGCAACTGCAGAATGTGAACAGCCAGGCTGCCGGCGGCGGACAGAATGGGATCCCGGGACAGCCGATGCCGGGCGGCACGGACGCGAATGCCGCGCCTGCGCAGCCGCCTGCGCCTCCGGTTGACCAGCTCTATCAGGGCGGACTGCGCGATTACAACAGCGCGAAATATGACGTGGCGATGGGCGAATTCAGCGATGTGCTGAAGTATTATCCTCAGGACAATCTTGCCGGCAATGCGCAGTTCTATCTTGGCGAGATTGCGTACCGCCAGGGCGATTATAAGACGGCCATCCAGAGTTACGACGCGGTGCTGGAGCAGTTTCCGGGCAATCCTAAGGTGCCTGCGGCGCAGCTGCGCAAGGGAGAAGCAGAACTGGCCACGAACCAGCGCGAAGCGGGTATCCGCGACCTGCGGAATCTGATCCAGCGCTATCCGCAGACGCCGGAAGCGGCGCAGGCGCGCAGCCGCCTGAACGGAATGGGAGTTAGAATTACCGCACCTAAACCTTCGCCGTCTGCATATAGGCCGGAGTAACTCGACCGCTCGCAGAACGCATTGGCAACCTTAGCTCCGCACAACCGCCATCGAAGAGGACTTATGCCGGCTCGTCAGGATAGCGATTCCTTTAAGGGTGCGGTCGAAAGCCAATCCCCTTCTGACCCACCGCGACGGACCGATCTGCGCAGCAACCTTGCAGACCAGCTTCCGCATCGCGGCGCGGACTCGATGATCAAGGACGTGGACGGGGACAACGATACTGATTTTCC
>Ga0335073_10002283_pt1 | contig 26186 bp, 27 predicted proteins | sample Lox_Sample_22_FD_207093 | JGI IMG/M metagenome (GOLD analysis project Ga0335073, IMG submission 207093) | Soil microbial communities from Loxahatchee National Wildlife Refuge, Florida, United States - Lox_Sample_2.2 | ecosystem: Environmental > Terrestrial > Soil > Wetlands | place: USA...
GCTCCGTTGCCGCCAAAGTGCTGCACGACTGGGATGGTCCGGTGTGGACCGACGTCCACGCCGAGGATGCTCCTGAACTCGAGAAAATAAGTGTGCGAAAAATCGTTTGCGCCATTGCACTTGACGCCAACAGCCCCTGCGTTCTGAATTAGGGTACATTTCTGGCACGGGAATACGGAGCAGAATTGGCCCTTATTCACGCCATCCCCGCGCCGGATGCTACGGACATGGTGCGATTTCTCGACGAGGAATACAATGCGAGCCTCGCAGCCGAAGCGAGAAAAAGAATTGAGGCGCTGCAATTGGCCGCCGAATGCCCTGGGACCGTCTTCATCGACCGGGGCGAACCCGGCCGCGCTGTTGCGAAAGCGGCTAGCGAATTTGGCGCGGATCTCGTATTGATCGGCCGGCATTCCAAATCCGGCTTGGCGGCCCATTTACGGCAAAACGCTTATGCGATCCTGCGCGACTCTCCATGTCCCGTGATCAGCGTCTGAGAAATCAGCATACCGAATCTCGCCATTGCTGGTTGGTGGAAGCCGGCCAGTAGATGTTCGGAAATGCATGAGGCGGTTGGCAGCTAGCGTGCGGGGATGAGCAGTAGACCCGCCAGAAGCTCCTCTTGAACGGCAGCGCGCACGGCGTCGTAATCGCTGCCGCGAACGTATCGGCGAGTACTCGAATAGAGCTGATTTTCGGTAAAACACATCGGCGCGCCGGGAACGGCCAGGTATTGCCAGGCTCCTTCCGCCAGTTGGAAACGGGCCAGGCCAAAAGTAAGCAGAGTCATCACGCTAATTTCGTGTTGAGACTTTGAGAACAGGAGCCCTCCCGCCTGCCATGGGGCTGATTCTGATTCTCTGGGCAGTGGTATCTTTGCAGTCAGCGTTTCTTCAAGAGACTTCGCAGATGGCAAAAGCTAAAGCGGCCGCAAATTCCCGCAAGACTCATGCAAAGGATCGCGGCATCCGCCAGAGAGCAACTGCCAGCGCAGAAACCGCAAGTCTTCGCGCCGGACTCTCCTTTCCCATCGTGGCAATCGGCGCGTCGGCAGGAGGGTTGGCGGCGTTCACCGCGCTGCTGAAAGCGCTGCCGTCCAAATCCGGGGATGGCGTTCGTGCTGATTCAGCACTTGGAGCCCAACCATGAAAGCGCGCTTTCCAGCCTTCTATCGAAGGCGACCAGCATGCCCGTTATCGAGGTGTCCGACGGAATCGCCGTCGAGCCGAACCACGTCTATGTCATTCCTCCGAACACGGACATGACCATCCGTGCAGGAAGCCTGCGGCTGGCGCCTCGCTCAAATGTGCCCGGGATGCAACATCCGATTGACGACTTCTCCTCCGCTCTCGCTGAAGAACAGGGCCACGCCGCGATTGGCGTGGTCCTCTCTAGCACGGGCTCGGACGGCACCTATGGACTGAAAGCGATCAAGGCGGCCGGAGGCGTGACCTTCGCTCAAGATCCAAAAACGGCCCAGTGGTCCGCCATGCCAATGAGCGCGATTACGGCCGGGGCGGTCGATTTCGTTTTGTCGCCCAAGCGCATCGCCGCCGAGTTGGCGCGTATCCGACGCCACCCCTACCTCGCGGCGGCGCCGGAAGTACCCGACGGGACCCTCCTTATCAATCACGTACTCTGCATGGGTGCGCGACCACAGTAGTCTGAACGGCACCTGGACCCTGGTGCCCGCGACCAGCGATTTTGCAGGCCAGCCGGTCGTTCAAACGGGCAATGTGACCATTAGGAACGAGCGAGGCGTGATCGTCATCTCTCGCAAGTTTGCCTACGAAGGAGCCGGAGAGACTTTCTTTTATCGCGACAGCCAGGGCAGCGAGTACGGCGGCACCGTCCACACCAGCAAAAATCTGAAGAGCAAAACCAAGTGGGATCACGATGTTCTGAAGGTGACCACCACGCTCTCCGGCGCGCTTACCGTCGAACGGTACGCGCTTGCCGCCGACGGCACGATGCACGTCAGCGTTGTCAGGCCGCAGCTGAAAGCGACCACGCTAATTTTCACACGCAGTGAGCGGTGAAGTGGGACCAAGGGCGAGGTTGAAGAATCGTACGCTGTGACGGCGTGAGAGAATCTCGATGATTCACCCACGCGCATGTGGGAAAGGCGAGTTCTAGCCAGCGGTTCTTGATCCCGCACGAGAAACCGGACCCGCGCAAGCTGCTTCCTTGATTCCGCCTGAGAGTACCGGAGCTGACGCTGCGGTTTGGTCCGGAGTGGACTCCGGGTCCGGTCGGCGTGAAGACCGGGCCGCGGGATCACGGCAGACTGCTGAATATGGCCGGCGGCGCTACAGTAAGATTCCCGACCATTTTCGATGCTCCTCGGGTATTCCCGATCGGAAAATCGTCAGAAGTATCGAAGAGCCCCGCAGGGTGCCTCCATCATGATCGCGCAGACAGGACGGTGATCCAGAAGAGGCCCTCGCTGCATTGAAAGGCGAGCCGCTCCCTGACCTCGACCCCGCACACACGCAGGCTATAGTCGCTTCCATCCACCACGGAGGGAATGGAAAGCCGGATCCCCCGCATCAACACGCATTTTAGGTTGCCGCCAATCATGTTGGCCAGTTCGCCGAACACGTCGCGCACGACGTCGTCCACCGTTTCCGGCGGATCCACGGAAAGAAAACGGCCGGCTAAACGGCAAGCCTGCTTCCGGTCGCATTCCAATAACACCGCTCCGTTCCAGTCGCCCGTCAGGTGGACAGCGGAAGTCAACCGATCCCCACTGGGAAACCAGGGCGTCGCGCATTCGCCCAGTTCCAGGTTCATCATGGTTCCAAATACGGACTCCACGACCTGTGCCAGTTCGCGCGGCAGTATCTCTATGCGCAATTCGGTTGACATAATGGTCCTTTCAGCGGGCGACGTAGACGGTCGCGCCGCCCGCAGTCTGTCTTTCAAACCACTCCTCGACGCCAAACGCTGTCTCGACGCCGCCCAGCAACAGCCAACCGCCCCGAAACAACGTGCCGTGGAGTTCTTTCAATATGCTTTTCTTTGTTTCGGCGTCGAAATAGATCATGACGTTGCGGCAGAATACCAGGTCGAAAGGTCCGAGGGCGCGCATGCTCTGGCGCAAGTCAATCGTCTCAAAACGAGCCATCTGGCGTACCTGCTCGCTCAGCTGCCAATCCACGCCGGAACGGCGGAAATGCTTCACCAGGAGGACCGCCGGCAAACCCCGATTCACCTCAATCTGCTGGTATTTGCCGGACCGGGCGCGTTCCAAAACCTGCGAGGAAAAGTCGGTGCCGAGGATTTGAACATTCCAGTCGCTCAGCCCGCTCTCTATGAGAAGCATGGCCAGGCTGTAAGCTTCCTGTCCGGTCGATGCGGCCGCCGACCAGAACCGCAACTTCTTGGTATCGCGCCGCTCTTCTTTCAGCTTGGGCAATAAGACAGTCCGTATGGCTTCATAATGGGCCGGATCGCGGTAGAAGTAGGTTTCGTTGGTCGTCATGGCTTCGACGACCTGGCGGCCCACCTCTGCTTGGCAAGTCGCCTGGAGGAGCGCGCACAAGTCGTTGATCGAGTCGAGACCAAGTTGCCTGACGATCGGCGTGAGGCGGCTTTCGAACAGGTAATGTTTGTCCTCTTCGAGCACGATGCCCGCCTGAGTGTAGACATGCTGCTGGAGAAACCGGTAGTTTTCCGAGTGGATCTCCGTGATTGACGTTGGGCCAGGCATCCAGTTCCCCTTAGGTTCGGACCGCCATGCGCAAGATCTCCGGCACGACCTGGTCGAGAGGCAGCACGCGGTCGGCCAGGCCTGCATTCACTACGGCACCGGGCATCCCCCAAACAACACTCGAAGCCTCGTCCTGCGCTAGCACGCTGGCACCCTGTGCCTTGAGAATCTCCGCGCCACGCAAGCCATCCTGCCCCATGCCGGTGAGAATCACCGCAATGACTGCGCCGCCGTACACGGCCCCGATCGAAATAAACAGCGCGTCGACCGCGGGACGGCAGGAGTTCAGCGGCGGCGACTGATCGAGACACACGCGCACGCCGTTTCCAATTGAGGTTACTTTCAGATGAAAGTCTCCGGGTGCGATCAGGATCTTGCCCGCCTCCACCGGGTTGCCCTGGCTCGCTTCCTCAACCGGCACTCGACAGGCGGTGTGAAGACGCTCGGCGAGCAGGCGGGTGAACAGGGGCGGCATGTGCTGCACCACCAGGACCGGCAATGGGAACCCGGCCGGCAACTCCGGCAGGATCGCGCCCAAGGCGGTCGGCCCTCCCGTGGAGACTCCGATTACGACCACTTTGGGCCGCACCTTCGTACTCTGCAAGGCTGGCGTGCCTTGCCAGACTGGTGGCGCCGCCGAAACGTGCACCGATTCCGGCCGGGCCCCGGCGCGGCTTTGTTCCGGCAGGTGAAAGAACTGTTTGATCTTCGGGACCAGCTCTTCCCGCAGGCGCGTCATGGAGCGATCGAGCGAACCGACGTTGGAGGCTTTGGTTACGTAGTCGTCCGCGCCCAGACTCAATGCTTCCAGAGTAATCGCCGCTCCTCGCTCGCTGAGCGTGCTGAACATGATGACCCGCAGATGTGGATAGACGGGCCGAACTCGCCGCAACATTTCGAGGCCATCCATCTCTGGCATTTCGATATCCAACGTGAGAACGTCGGGATTGAGCTGTGGGATCCGTTGCAGTGCGATCGCCCCATTCGCTGCCGCCCCGACCACCTCGATCATCGGATCCTGCTCCAGGGCATGAGTGACTAGGCGCCGGATGACCACCGAGTCGTCCACCACCAGCACACGAATCCGCTCGCCCGGTTGCAGTAATCGTTTATTCACCACGGCCATGCCCTACTCCTCAAGGATGAATTCCCACAAGCTGGAGCTTCTCCACGAGGATGTCTTTGGTGAACGGCTTCATGACGTACTCGTTGGCGCCCGCCTCGAGAGCTGCCGACATTTGGTCCAGTTCGGTCTCGGTGGTGACCATGACTACCACCAGTGAAGAGAGTTGCGGGTCCTGGCGCAACCGTTTGAGCAGATCCATCCCGTTCATCTCGGGCATGTTCCAGTCTGCCAGGACCAGCGTCACCGCAGCCCCCTCGGCTCTGATAACCTCCAGGGCTTCTCTTCCGTTAGCCGCCTCACGAACCTCGTACCCCAGTTCCTTCAAGGTCTTCGCGAGGATCATCCGAACCGCCCTCGAATCGTCCACAACTAGTGCTTTGCTCATCATTTCACCTGCATTCGTTCGTTGAGGAGAGAGACGCGGCCCGCGGATCAGTGGCAACCGCCGGGCCGCGTCTGGACCCCTTGATGCGGTCAGAACGTGAACTTCGAGATGACCTTCTGGAGCCGGGCCGCCATCTGGCTCAACTCCTGCGACGCCTTCTGCGTATCGTTGGCACCCTGCGTGGTATTCTTCGCCGCCACGGCCACGCCACCGATGTTCTTGGCGATGTCGCCGACCCCCTGGGCCGCTTCGTTCACGCTGCGGCCGATCTCATTGGTGGTCACCGTCTGTTCTTCCACCGCCGAGGCGATGCTGTTGGAGATGTCATTGATCTGATTGATGATCGTGCCGATCTCCTCGATCGCCGTGACAGCGCCCTTGGTATCGCCCTGGATCGCATCGATCTTCCGGCCGATATCCTCGGTGGCCTTGGCGGTCTGCTTGGCTAGCTCCTTCACCTCGTTGGCCACCACCGCGAAGCCTTTGCCTGCTTCGCCGGCGCGCGCCGCCTCGATGGTCGCATTAAGGGCCAGCAGGTTAGTCTGCTGGGCGATCGAGGTAATCACCTTGATCACATTGCCGATCTCCTGGCTGGACTCGCCCAGCTTCTTTACCGTTTCATTGGTAGAATGCGCCACGCTGACGGCGTTCTTGGCGACCCGAGCCGATTCGTTGGCGTTCTTGGCGATCTCGCGGATCGAGGACTGCATCTGCTCGGAGGCAGAAGCGACCGAGGCGACATTCTTCGAGACCTGCTCGGAGGCCGCCGACACTACATTGGCTTGGGTCGCGGTCTCCTCCGCGTTACCGGCCATCTGCTGGCTGACCGCCGTCAGTTCCTCGGAGGAGGAGGCCAAGGTGGTTGCGTTCTGAGCAGTGACCTTGAGTGGCTCAACAATCGCCTCCAGCGTCTGGTTGACGCCTTCGATGATCTTGCGATAGTCGCCGTGGTGCTTGGCGGCGTCGGCGCGCACACCCACCCTGCCGTCGGCAGCCGCTTTGGCGAGCATGGTGGCGTCGTTGACCAGCGCGCTGATGCTATTCTTCAATAGTACCAGCCACTCGTGAATCTGGTCCTGATCGGAAGCCTTAGCCATCGATGCGGTCGTATCGCCGTTGGCGATCTTCGTCACATATGCGACCAGATCGGTCAGCCAGTCATGCACGCCGTTGACGGCCTGTTTCATCTTTTCGTGGTCGCCCTTGCAGGCAATCTCGACTTTCTCCCGCAGGTTGCCGCCACGAATTAGCCGGAGGATTCGGTTGCCTTCCCCGATGGGCAGCAGTATGGCGTCCAGCATTTCGTTGACGCCTTTCACGATGCCCGCGTAGGCGCCCTGGAACTGATCGGCTTTGCCGCGTTCCGAGAGTTGCCCTTCCCGCGATGCCTCCGTCAGCCGCGCCAACTCCTTCTGCAACCCTTGCAGCACCGCGGCCACGTTGTTCACAGCCTGCTTCATCTTCTCGTGGTCGCCTTTGTAGGTTTGCGCGATTAGCTCGTCGATCCTGCCGTTGGAGATCTGGGCCAGAATCCGGTTGCCCTCCCCGATCGGCAGCAGAATGGCGTCCAGCATCTCGTTGATGCCCTCGAGGATCTTGCGGTAGTCACCTTGGTGCTTGGCGGCGTCGGCGCGGGTGGCCAGTTTGCCTTCCGCCGACGCCTTGATCAGCAGGCCGGTCTCGGCCACCAGCGCTTTGATGTTGTCGATGCAGGCGTTCAGGTTGTTCTTGATCTCATTGAAGTCGCCGTTGTAGCTATCGTTGATCTTCGGCGGAATGTCACCCTTCGAGATGCGGTCCACATATTCGGCGGACACGTTCAACGGTTTGATCACCGCGTCCAGCGTGTTGTTGACGCCCTCGACGATCTTGCGGTAGTCGCCTTGATGTTTGGTGGCATCGGCGCGGGTCGCCAGTTTGCCCGCCACCGCCGCGCTCGCCAGCGAGTTGACGTCCTTCGCCATGTTTTGCAGCGCCGCGGCGACGTTGTTCACAGCCTGCTTCATCTTCTCGTGGTCGCCCTTATAGGTTTGCGCGATTAGCTCGTCGATCCTGCCGTTGGAAATCTGGGCCAGAATCCGATTGCCTTCCCCGATGGGCAGCAGGATGGCGTCCAGCATTTCGTTGACGCCTTTCACGATGCCCGCGTAGGCGCCCTGGAACTGATCGGCTTTGCCGCGTTCCGAGAGTTGCCCGTCCCGCGATGCCTCTGTCAGCCGCGCCAACTCCTTCTGCAACCCTTGCAGCACTACGGCCACGTTGTTGACCGCTTGCTTCATCTTCTCGTGGTCGCCACTGTAGGTCTGCGTGATCAATTCGTCGATCTTGCCCGTGCTGATCTGCGCCAGGACACGATTGCCCTCCCCAATCGGAAGCAGAATCGCATCGAGCATCGCGTTCATGCCCTCGAGCAGTCTGCGGTCGTTCCCGTCGAACTGCTCGACCCTCCCGCGCTCGCCGAGGCGCCCTGCGCGCGAGGCTTCCACCAAGCGGAGTACTTCCTGCAGCAGATCCCCCGTTTGCGTCTTCGACGCGTCAGGTACCGGACGGTCCAAAACGGCCGCGCCGATGGACGGATTTCGGTCGGGACGAACTCGCCGGCCGTCGCTTACTTGTCTTGCCATTCTCTTTGCTCCTTGTTGTCTTCCTAATGCGTTGCTACGCCGTCACCGGCGCCTGATTCTTGGTCCGCTCTTTTCTTCTGGCCGACAGGCTGCCCGGCGGCCATCCTCTGCGATTCACGCAGCCTCTCGTTACACCGCTCCGTCACCGGAGCGCCGTGCCCGAAGTAGATCCGCCGGACGTCGCGGGCGCACAATTTCCCCAATGCCGCCAGAAATCCAGCCTCATACGTTCCCGTTGGCGAGGTGATCAGCACAGGCGAATCGCCCGCGAAGAGCACGCCCTCTGCCTGGTTGTAAAGGCAGATCGAGTCGCTGCTGTGACCCGGCGTGTGGATCACCTCGAAAGTCTCGTCCCCCATTTTGATCGTGTCCCCATCGCGCAGCAGACCATCGACGCCCTCGAGGCTCGCTGAAAACGCCAATACCTTGGGGTGAAACGCCTCACGGATCCGCGGCAGCAGCGCGCAGTGATCGGAATGGTCGTGCGTCAGCACCACCTGCTCCACGGGCCATTTCCCGACGCCGGTGGGCGCCCGCCCGAGGCTCGCCAGGATGGCCGGATCTTGGCCCACGTCCACCAGCGTATTGAGGTCCTCCAGCCGGCTCTCGCCGCCGAGCACCAGATAGACCTGGGAGGTGTACAGCGTGCCGCTATTTTCCAAAATCACGATCCGCATTTGCCGCCCTCGGCTTTGCGAAATAACTGCCCGTCGGGAATCACCCGCTGGAACAGCGAGGCGAGCTCCGGCGGCATCTCCTGCGTCTGCTCGGTGGCGAAAAAGCCGCCCGGCGCGAGCGCCCGGTAAAACATTCTGAGCACTTCGATCCTCTCCAGTGGCTGGAAGTGGAGCAGCACGTTCTTGCACAGGACCACAGAATATCCGTGACCGATTTCCTGGAACGACAGAAGATCGTGGCACTGATAAGCAACCGGCTGCCGGATCTTGTCAATCACGCGAAAGTAACCAGGTTTGCCATTCGGCTCGAAATATTTATCCAGGATTCCCTCGGGCAACCGCGACAACTCTTCCTTGGGGTACCGGCCAGCCTCGATCATTTGGGCGAACTGGCCGGTGCTTTCCACATCTGTCGCGTCAATGCGGAGGTTGTTGAAGGCGAAGTGTCCCATCCGCTCGGCAAACATGATGGAAAGCGTGTAAGGCTCTTGCCCCATTGCCACACCGGCGTCCCAGATGCGGGGGTGGCTGCGGCCAGCCATGCCGGGGAGGCTGTGTTCCACCACGCGCTCCAGCACTTGTTGGTCCCGGAAAAAGAAGGTGAAGGCCAATGTCAGAACCTCCCCACATCCCGGCGTGGCGCCGGTCGTCCGAATGCTTTCCGCCGTAATGGCGAGTGCTTCCTCCGCACTAGGCTTCCCTCCCGACGGCGAGATCGACCGTTCGCTCCGCATCGAGGACCAGCAGCAACCGGTCCTTCAGCTTGTAGACGCCGCGGATGAGCTCGCGCGCCGCGGGATCGAGGTTCTCCGGCGGCCGTTCGTAGGTAGCAGCGTCTACATCCAGCACGTCTCCGATCTCGTCGACCAGCAAACTGACGGCGCCGTCCTCGGTGCGGACCACCATGTTCATCGGCGTCTGGTCCCCGGCGCGCGGCGGCAAGCGGAGCCGGCGCCGCATATCGATGGCAGTGACGATCTGGCCGCGCAAGTTGATCAACCCCTCGATGACGTCCGGGGCTTGGGGCACATAGGTCATGTGCTGGAAGCGCAACACTTCCTGGACGCGGAGAACATCCACGCCGAAAAACAGGTCGGCCACGAAAAATGTGGAGAACTGCCCGCTGGTCTGCGCCAGTTCGGATGTCAGGGTTGCCGTTTCGATCGCCATTGGTTATTTCTCCTCTCCGGCGCACACCGGCTCGGTGGCGCCGGACGCCAGCGCCGAGGCCAGCCGCGACACTGATTCGAGCATGCCCTCCCGGTCGAACTTCGCCTGGCAGTCCTGGAAACCCGCCGCGCGGCCGGCCGATGCCTGGGCCGTGTCATCCGAATCCGCCAGTGCCAGGACGGGAATTGCCTGCCACTCCGGCCGCCCGCGCATGGCGGCGAGCAGAGCGGAGCTGCCGTCGGGCGGAAGGTCCAGCGCGGCCACGACGACATCCACCGGCTGCTGCTCCAGCCCGCGAATCGCCTCGTCCAGATTCGCGGCCTCCACCACCCGGTAGCCGGCCATATCCAGGCCGCTCCGGATCAGGCCTCGCGAGAACGCCGAGGCTTCGGCGACCAGGATCCTCTTGCCGTCCGCGGAGCCTCTGGTCCCTTGAAACCAGCTCTCCGTGGCGGCGTGAATGACCTGATTGAGATCCACGAAATCCGTGACTCGCTTGCCGACCACCGCCGAGCCGAGCAGGCCTTTACGGCTGGACTTCTGACGCACCGTGACGGCCTCTTCGGCAACATCCAGGATCTGGTCGACCACCACTCCTACGCTTCGGTCGCCGTCGTTGAAAACGATCACTTGTACCGGATCGGTCGTCTGGTCCTGGCGTCTCGCGCCGGATTCCAGCACGTCCCGCAGAGGCACGAGGGGAAGGATACGGTTCCGGTATTGCACCACCTGGCATCCACCCGCGTGCTCGATGGAGGACTGCGGGAACTCCTCGAGCCTGGCGACGAGGGAGAGTGGAACGGCCAGGCGCTCGAATGAGCCGGCCCGGAACAGGAGCAGCCGCTGCTGCTCGATCCCGGAATGCGCTTTCTGTTCCGCCGCCGCACGCGCCTGCTCGCGGGATTCGGCCAGCACCCCGGACCGCTGACCGATGCCTAGCACGTCAAGGATGAGCGCCACGCGGCCATCGCCCATGATGGTCGCGCCGGCATAGACGGTGAGCCCTTTGAGCTGTTTGCCTAAGGGCTTGACCACGATTTCCTGGGTATCGTTAATGCCGTCCACCACCAGCCCAAATTGCCGATCTTCGGCTTGCAGCACGATGATATTGAGCACCCCGGATTCATGCCGGGTTTTCAGATTCAGGACGTCGTTCAAATAGGCAATGGGTAACAGGCTGCCGCGCCTGCGGTAGACGGGAGTCCCGTGAATGCGCTCGATCTGCGAGCGTGCGGCCTGATCCTCCAGCCGGATCAGCTCCACCAGGCTGACCTGCGGAATCACAAAACGTTCTCCGGTGCCCATACCGGCGCGGGGCGCCGAACGCTGATCGCCGCTGGTGATCACCAAGCCGGGAATGATGGCCAGAGTGAGAGGAATTTTCAGTTTGACCGCGGTGCCTTCGCCGGGCCGGCTGAAGAGATCGACAACGCCGCCAATCTTCTCAATATGGGACTTCACCACGTCCATGCCGACGCCGCGTCCCGACACGTTGGTCACCGTTTGCGCCGTGGAGAATCCGGGCTGGAAGATCAGGTTCAACGCCTCGCGATCAGTCAGCTTCTCCGCCTGTTCGGGCCGCAGGAGTCCCTTCTCGATCGCCTTTTGTTTGACCCGCGCGACGTCAATCCCGGCGCCGTCATCGCCGATCTCGATGTTAACTTGCCCGCCTTCGTGATAGGCGCGAAGGGTGAGTCTTCCCTGCGCCGGCTTGCCCGCGCGCGTCCGGGCTTCCGGCAGTTCGATGCCGTGGTCGCACGAGTTGCGGACCAGGTGCACCAGTGGGTCCTTGATCGCCTCAATGATGGTCCGGTCAAGCTCCGTATCGGTGCCATCCATCTCCAGCCGGATCTGCTTGCCGAGCGCCACCGCCATATCGCGCACCACGCGCGGCAGCTTGTTCCAGACCATCCCGATGGGCTGCATGCGCGTCTTCATGACGCCCTCTTGCAGCTCTGATGTAATCAGGTTGAGCCGCTGTGAGGTTGCGTTGAGGACGGCATCCTCCCGTTCGGTGTTGTACTGGAGGATCTGATTGCGGGTGAGCACCAATTCCCCAACTAGATCCATGAGATTGTCCAACAACCCGACCCCGACCCGGATATTCGCATCCGCCACGGCGGAAGATTTCGCGGCATCATCTTCGGGCTTCTTGCTTTGGGAAGGCTGGCAGGCGCCATTATCATCCGCAGGTTCCGCCAGGGGACCGGGCAACATGCCTGGTCCGGCCTGGTCTGCACCGGCCTGCCTCTCAAAACCCGACGTCGATTGCCCCGCAACACGCAGACGTTCGGTCAAGTCCTCAAAGCGGTCCGGGCCTTCCTCTCCGCTTGCTTCGATAGAGGCCAGCACCTTGCGAGTAGCGTCGACCGTTTCCAGGATTAGGGTTACCAGCGATGCACTGAGTTCCCGTTCACCATCACGCAACTGGCTCAGGAGGCTTTCGGCCTGATGGGTGATCCTTTCCAGCGTGGAAAACGCGAGGAACCCGCAGGTGCCCTTAATGGTGTGAATGGTGCGGAAGATGCTGGCCAGCAGATTCGCGTCCTTCGGGTACTTCTCGAGTTCCACGAGTTCCCGGTCCAAACGTGAGAGGCTCTCATGACTCTCGACTAGAAACTCACGGATCACATCCTGATCTTGCATGCCTATGTTCTCCCCGAGCCAAAGACGGTTTCTTCGCTGCTTCCTTAAGCGCGCTGGCGTGCGCTTTCTTTCCGCCCCTCCAGCACGTGCGTCGGCAGTAGGGCGGCTGGCAACCAACCTGAACACCTTATCGGTCACCGAATGGAAACTATACATATTCCCTGTTTCGAACGGGAGTAAGGATGTAGCCAGGCAGTTTCCAATAAGAGTCCGTTTTTCGGCGGCCAACCAAGCCGCGCAGCGGCCCACACAACGAGAAACGCCGCCAAAAGGAAACCCGGCGGCGCGAATGGATCGAGAGCGGCGCGGATCAGGACTTGACCGAGTAAGTCCGCTCCCCGTCCTCGCTCTTGGTGGATGTGACGACCAGCCCCATTTTTTTGCTGACCGTTCCCGACAGAAACCCGCGCACGGAATGCGGCTGCCACCTGGACAATCGCACCGGCGCCGGCATAGATCCCGCGGCGGCGCTCCGGCTTTCGGTGACCATCGAAGCGGGTCACCAGATGGAAGTCGCCTTCCTGCTAGGGCAGGCCGACGACGTGGACGCGGTGCAGGCAATCGTGGGCCGCTATTCAAGCCCGGCGCAGGTGGAAATCGCGTTGGCCGCAACACGCCAGTGGTGGGATTCCCGGCTGGGCGCGCTGACCGTGCGTATACCTCTTTTATCCGCCGATTTGCTCCTTAATCGCTGGCTTCTTTACCAAACGCTGAGCTGCCGCTTCTGGGCGCGAGCCGCTCTCTATCAATCGAGCGGAGCATTCGGTTTTCGCGATCAGTTGCAGGATTCGATGGCGCTGGCATACGCAGCGCCGGAATTGACCCAGGCGGACATCCTGGTGTCAGCCGCGCGCCAGTTCGTCGAAGGCGACGTCGAGCACTGGTGGCATTCCTAGACGGGCATGGAACCCACCAATTCAGCTTATTGACGACGGCGCGACTCAACCGGTGACCGTGTGGATACAAACTGCTGCGATGTCAACTATCCAGTGACTCGTTCGGCTCGAACGATGAAGCGCTTGGGCGCGGCGCCCACGAAGTAGAACGGATAACAGGTGACCAACGTGAGAACCTCGGCGCCATCGGTTTTCAATACCGCGACGTCGGTAGGATTCACGATTTTTGTAGAAACGACGCGATAACGGTATTCTCCGGCACTTGTCGTCAGCGTGATGACGTCGTTAACACGGATATTTCGCAAGGGTCTGAAGAACGTGTCTCGATGGGCGGCAATTCCCAGATTTCCAATTTGTCCCGGCAACGCCGTTCCTTCGATGTGCCCGGCGGCGCGTCGGAGCGTCGCGTTGGCGGTTCCTTCGACGACGATCACGGACACACCCAGACGCGCGATTTCGATCCGTCCGATCAAACCGTCCGGGCCGATGGCGGGAACTGCTTCGCGCGTCGTCGCCGCCGGGGTTTGGATTTGTTGCTCGAGGCTTTGTCTCTCCCGATGTTGGAAGCGCCAGGTGTCCAGCAGGACGAAGGAGCAGTAACCTAACGTGACGATCGCGCCGGCGAAGAGCAGGCGCTGAGCCCACCGAAGGACGAGACGAAGCGCCGTTCTCCGGATCACCACGTTCATCAGATTGCCTGGATTCGGCGATACTCCGGCTCCCACATCGCGTCTTCCACCTGTTGTACGATGTCCGGCAGTTCAGCCTCGGCTAATCCCTCCACCACGGCTGCCTCGGCTACGGCCACGGCGACCGTTACCGTCACGCTCCGCAAGTCGTCAATGTGCGGAAGCAACGATGCGCCTGGAAGCCGGACGGCTACCAGGCTCGATAATGCGTTCGCGGCGGCCGCGAGCATGCCGACGCTGATCACGCGGGACCGCGACACAATCGCGCCAAGCCCCAGCCCCGGATATAACATGGCATTGTTCGCCTGCCCGACAACGTGCGTGATCCCTTTGTGAGTCACCGGTGTAAATGAGCTGCCCGTGACGATCAGCGCACGCCCCTCGGTCCACGCAATCAGCTCGGCCGGCGTTGCTTCGGCTACGGAACCTGGACTTGAAAGCGGGAATATGATGGGTCGCTCCGAATGCCGGGCCATTTCTCTGACGATCGCTTCGGTGAACGCGCTGGCGCTTCCCGACGTACCGATCAACATCGTGGGCCGCACCTGGCGGATGACTTCGGCCAACCCAATCGCATTCCCATCGCGCATCCACGCCCTCACTTCCGAAGCAGGGCGAGCATAGCTGGCCTGAAAGTCGTGCAACCGGTCGCCTATGTCATTGGTAAGCAGGCCGTCGATATCCACACACCAGAACCTTCGCGTCGCCTCTTCGGCGGAGACTCCGGAATCGACCATCACATCGCGAAACAGATCGGCGATGCCGACGCCGGCGACCCCAGTGCCGAAGATCACGATGCGTTGATGGCGCAGCAGCGTGCCGCAGATGCGCATCGCCGAAACCGCAGCCGCGAGCACAATTGCACCAGTGCCCTGCAGGTCATCGCTGAAGGTGCGGATCTGCCTGCGGTATTTTTCGAGGATGCGGCGGCCGTTGCCTGGTCCGAAATCTTCCCATTGCAGCACGGCTTTTGGAAACAGCTTGAGGACGGCCTTCACATAGGCATCGATAAAGGAATCATAGCGTTCTCCGTGAACCCGCGCATGCCGGTTCCCCGGGTACATCGGATCGGCCAGCAGGCTTTCCCGATTGGTGCCGACGTCGAGCATCACCGGAATCACCCGCGTCGGATCAATCCCGCCTGCCGCCGTGTAGATCGCCAGTTTGCCGATCGCAATTTCAATTCCACCGACGCCCCAATCTCCGATGCCGAAGATCTGTTCGGCGTCGGTGGCCAGAATCAGGTCTATGTCGCCTGGACCGGCCCGAAGGTTTCCCAGCGTCTCCTCGATCGCGTCGGGGTGATCGATGGAAAGATACACACCCCTCGGACGCCGGCACTCATGATGGTACTGTTGCATCGCCAGGCCGACGGTCCGGTCGTTGACGATGGGAATCATTTCGCGCAAGTGCTCGGAGAGAACGCGGAAGAACAGCACTTCATTGCGGTCGTGCAGCGCGGTCAGGTAGATATTCTTACTTAGTGCATCAGGCAGCCGCTGGTATTGGGCGTAGGCGCTCGTAGTCTGGGACTCAAGCGTGCTGACGACCGGCGGAAGAAGGCCCGTGAGTCCCAAGGCCTCCCGTTCTTCCGCAGTGAAGGCCGTACCCTTGTTCAAGAGTGGAGTCGTGAGGACCGCCATGCCTCGTGCCTTGGTCTCGTAACAGGCCGCCGGCTCGGGACGGCCCTTTCGCAGAGGCGGCGCTAACAGGGGGACGACTCTCTGGTGCTTCATGGCTACACTGTTGCGGCTGCGTGGACCTCGATAGGTTGCAGCGAATGCGTCTGCAGCTCAGTGGGATGCGTCCCTCGCAGGATCTCACGCGCTCTGCCGACTTCAGCCGTGGTCCCCTGAACCATCAACAAGTATTTATCCGTCTTCAGCGCGATTTCATACTTCAAGACGCTATCCTTGGGGATGCCAATGCTGAATAGTCCCGCTCCGACAGCACCGGCGCCGCCGACGACCACCGCCCCTTCCAACGCACCGACAATCCACGCCACCAGCGGCCCCGCGACCAGCAGTGGACCAATACCCGGAATCACGAAAACCGCGGCTCCGAACAGCATCCCCCACAGACCGCCCCAGAAGGCGCCGACGCCGCCCCAGTGTTTGATCCGGTCGCCGGTGCTGTAAAACCCCGCAACGTGCTCTTCGGCGTGCGGATTTTTGGCGACAATCGAGAGCTTGGTCATGTCGAATCCGGAGGTCTGAAGCTTCTTGACGGCTTCCTCCGCTTGTGTGTGGACGTCATAGACCGCCACGGCAATATTATTATCAAACATCATTTCTCCTTTAATTCCTCACGCTCAGACGCGCCAGAATGTGGCGCGTCAATTTACTTGTTCAGCTAGAGAGCTCGATTGGTCACGGATCGAAGGACCAGTGCTCCACCGAGCGCCAGAAATCCAAACAGTGCGATCAGCGGCAGGGAACTCGACGTAGCCGGAAGCACAGGAGCCTGCTCGGCCACAGGTGCCGCTGCCGCAGGTGCCGCGGCGACATTCTCCGGAGGGGTGGTTTGGATCACCTCTGCGACTGCCACTTCTTCGCCAGTCGGCTTCACGGCGATCACGGGTGCCTGCTTCAGTTCCGCGACGACCGCCGGCTCCTCAGGTTTCTCGACTTCCGCTTTCAATTCGGCCGTGACGGCCAGCACCGGCTGTCGGGTAACTTTCGCCAGTTCCATGGCCTTCGCTTTGGGATAGACGAATTCCTGGCCCCAGTTTGCGCCCGGATAGAACCATGCGCGGATCGCTTCCGGTCTGCCTCGGATACCCTCGTTGAACGTGATCACCGTCTTGTCGGTTGCTTTAAGCCGATAGTTCGGAATCGCCAGGATCGTGGCGTAAACCTTCGTTTCGTCCTGGTTGGAGATCTGTACGATGTTGCGATCGGAGTTCGAATCCACCAGTTTGAAGACGTAGGTCCCGGCCGGTAATACTCCCCAGCCCTGGAGGTGGACACCCGGAATTTGCACCGGCTCGCTAAAGGTGACGGTGGTCTTGTTGTTCCACTCGTCCGCCTTTGCGCTCGGTGAAAAGGTAGCGCCGAGAAGCGCTACGCACACTGCAATCGGTACTACTTCGGAGAGTTTCATTTACTTTTCCTTTATTCTGTTTTTAACTTGTGCGCATTCTCAGGTGGGAAGTCGCACTTTATAGCTGAAGCATTCCAAGATCCAGAATGAACTCCCGCTTGTTCCGAATGGAGATCCAGGTCACCCGCTGACTGAGAGACTGACCGTCCAAGGTCATTTGACCGAATGAGGTCGCAACTCATCTGGCTGACCGCCCGGCTGCTGCGAGCCTGACCGTGACCCGGACACGCTCGATTGTTTGATCGGGTTGATGGTTGCCCACGTAAGCATCGGGTAAGTGTTTAGCATGATTAACGGCTCGTCCGGGATCAGGTCTAACGCGAAAGCCGATAGCTCGAAATCGGTCCCCACAGTCCGGTTGACTGCAATACCCAAACCGCGACGGCGACCACGACGACGACGTTCAGGATCGTCTTGATACTGGACGCCATCGGAATGAACCGATTAATGAGCCACAACGCCATCCCCACGATGATCAGGGTGATGACTATATTGATTAAAGGCATTTTCATACTCCTCGTAAAGTGAGGGGCAATTCGCCATCCACATTCACTCGGGGTGCGTTCCGGATGTCAGGAGCATCGCCAATCCGCCTCGCATTGAAATGCCTCACTGCGGCTTTTCAGGTACTGGTCCGCTCGCAACACCGCGCTCAATTGTGCCTCGACCAAGGTGCTTTGCGCATGATGTTCGTCCACTACTTTGTGATTCAACCGGGAATCCTCGACATAGACCATGAACCCGCTCAAGCTCGTGGTGGTGCGAATTCGTAACTCCAGCGGGCCGTACTCGGATCGGCATCCATTTTGAATTTCCAAAATTCATTTCCTCCGGAAGAACCTAACGTCTGAAGGGAGAGCAGGCGCACGTCCACTTTCTATGTTCGATCGAAAACGGTCCCTTAACGGATTGGCCAGCGGACTTCACCGCCCCACCTCCTGGCTCCGACCTTAGATCGTCAAATGACCATCCTCGGTCGTATCGAAATACTCAAGAACAAAGAATCGATTTTCAGATGACACGGCGGATCGGGGCGCAAGACCCGCTCCCTAAAGCAATTGTTGCGGGCGTTCCCGAATATGGAGCAGGTGGTGAACGAACTGCAACCGAGAAGACGAAAGGCCAGTTCATCGAACTGACCGTATCGAAAGTAAAAAGAGAGAAAATTATGCTTTGGACGATTTTCGCAGTTTGCTTGATTTTATGGCTTCTGGGATTCAGTTTGAGTATCGGCGGAAGCCTCATCCATCTTCTACTGGTGGTTGCCGTTGTCGTGTTGATCTTCAACCTGGTGAGCGGCCGGCGGGTGGTGTGAGCGTTGCTGACGAAATATGGTCATGAGAGAACGCTCGGAGGCCGATTGTAGTGTTAAGCTGGATTCAAACGGCTTTAATTCCAACCGCTTGCAGAATACAATGCCTGTGTTCTACGGGCCGTCGGGTTTTTTAGATCGACGGCAAAGGAGGAATGCCCTGGCTGCTCTGTCACAAGCTGCCGGCTGGCTCGCAAAAAACGGCCCGAAAGAGCTCGAGTTGTTGCTGCGCGCAGTCCTGTTCCAGCCTTCCGCTCCCATTTTGCTCGCCGACGATGATGGCCGTTCTCATGAGGCCAGCGTCGGCGCCAGCAAACTCCTGGGGCTCCCGCGGGAAAAGATCATCGGCCGCAGTCTGGATGATTTTGCGACGCCGACGTTCAAGCCGGTGATTTCTGAGCAGTGGCGCTCCTTTCTCGAGCAAGGAGCGCAGGAAGGGACCGTTCAGCTCCTGGGTCCGGGCGGGCAGCCGCGTGACGTCGAATATTTGGCCAAAGGAAGCGTCTTGCCGGTGCGTCATCTATTGGTGCTGCGCGACAAGACTGCGGCGGCGGACAAGGAGGCGTTGAAGAACAGCGTACCTGCATGGGTGCAGGATTACGCGTTGTGTCTCCTGGACGCGGACGGACAGATTGTTGCGTGGTACGGGGGCGCGGAGCGCATTTACGGTTACTCAAACGATGAGGCGATCGGCAAACATGTCTCATTCCTGTATCCCGAAGACGGCGCGTTCGGGATCCTAAAGGAAAAATTGAAGCGGGCGGCCGGGGAAGGCCACGTCGCGTCAGAAGGCTGGCACGTCAAGAAGGACGGCTCGCGATTTTGGGCCAACGTCATCACGCTGGCTCTGAAAGACGAAAACGGGGATTTACAAGGTTTTGCCAGAGTCGTGCGGGACTTCAGCGATCGTCACGAACGCGACGAAAAGCTGCGCCGCAGTCGCGCGCGGATACGGCCGCTTCCGGCCGAATCGACCATCGCCGGCATTGTTTCCGGCGAGTTCGATCAGATTCCGGAGGCAAACGACGCCTTTCTCGATCTGGTCGGCTACACCCGTGGGGATTTGCAGGCTGGCCGGTTGCACTGGCCCGATCTGACCCCGCCGGAATATGTCAGCCTGGATGAACTGGCGCACGAAGAGGGCTTGCGATTCGGGGCGTGCACGCCTTTTGAAAAAGAGTTGATTCGCAAAGACGGAATTCGCGTCCCGGTTCTCATTGCAACCGCCGTCCTCAAGCTGTCTCCTTTCCGTTGGATTACGTTTGTACAGGACCTGCGGGAGCGCAACCGGGAGGAGAACATCGACGAGGAAGCCGCCGAGGTCACCAACAACTTCGAGGAGATTATCGGCGCCAGCGCCGCGATGAAGCGGGTGATGGGCCAGGTGGAAGTGGTCGCGCCGACCGATGCCACGGTGCTGATCCTGGGCGAAACCGGAACCGGAAAAGAATTGGTCGCGCGCGCCATTCACAGGCTGAGTCCGCGGCGGAATCTCCCGTTCATCACCTTGAACTGTGCCGCGATCCCGACCGGGCTGCTCGAAAGTGAACTGTTTGGTTACGAGCGGGGCGCGTTCACTGGCGCTCTCACACAAAAAATCGGCCGCTTTGAAATGGCGCATCGGGGAACTCTGTTTCTGGACGAAGTCGGCGACATTCCTCTGGATCTGCAACCCAAGCTGCTGCGGGCGCTCCAGGAGAAGGCATTTGAGAGGTTGGGCGGCACTCGCACCATCCCCATCGATGTCCGGCTGGTGGCGGCAACCAACCGCAATTTGACCCAGATGATGGGGGACAAGCTGTTCCGCAGCGACCTGTATTATCGCCTGAAAGTCTTCCCGATCGCGACGCCGCCATTGCGCGATCATCCTGACGACATCCCAATCCTGGCCCGTCACTTCACCAAGAAATACGCCGCGAAAATGGATCGCACCATTGAAAAGATCCCGTCGGAAACAATGCGCGCTCTAGTGAGCTGGCCTTGGCCGGGGAACGTTCGGGAACTCGAGAACTTCCTGGAGCGTTCCGTTATCCTCACCAGAGGTTCCAGTCTTCGTGCTCCGGTGGCGGAACTGCGCGCCGCCGCCGAGCAAAACACCGGCTCCACGCTGGAGGAGATGGAGCGGGAGTATATCTTGCGAGTTTTTCGAGAGACCGGCGGCGTGATCAGCATCGCGGCAACCCGTCTCGGGATGCCGCGGACGACGCTAAACGCCATGATGAAGAAACTGAGAATCTCACGCAGCGATTTGTGAGTCTTTTACCCCTAAAAGCCATAATCAAGCTGCCGAAGACCATCTTTGTACGCTTCTTTCGCGACGTTTGCTCGATCTTCAGATTCTTTTGCTTTAAAGCCCGCCTGTTCCCACCTCTCCCACGCGACGATCGAGTGATCCGGGGTCGCGAGAGCCTCTTCCTCGCGAACGGCGGCGATCCATTGGTTCACGGCGTTTTTATAAGCCTGCTGCAAACGGTCTAACTCGGAGCGTTCGATGCGCGCACGCGCATTGGATGACTGAAGAGTGTCAGATTGAACATTATCCATAAACTTTCTCCTCCATCTCTCCAAGAGCAGGTTTTATGCCGGTCCGGAGCGGCGGACAAGCATGCGGCGCAGACGTAAATTCAATAACGCCCCGAGCGCATTCGACGCTTCAGGGGCGTCGATCCAATGCCTGCTCGGAGCGTGACTGTGGTTGCGAAATGCCAAGCTGCGAGTTTACTCGCTGCCGCGTCTGGACGAATCCCGGTTTAGCGAGTGCTCAAATTTTCTCGCAGCCTGAGGAGTTTTGAAGTCGCCAGTCAGAATTTCTTGATTGGTTGCGTCTCGGCCGTAGAGTTCATGGTTGGCTTCCCCGTCCGGGCGAAGCGTCGCGCCGTTCAGCGCGATCCCGGCGAACAGGCCTTGCGAACGGGAATAGGACAGCATTTCCGCGTTCATCATGGCGTCTGTCTGCGCGCTCATGTCGCGGCCAATCGGTCCGGCCGCCACACTTGCGTCTCCGCCGAGCGTAAACTCATCCGATAAGAGGTGTTTCATTCCGCCGTCGTTCATCACCAGAACGACAACGTCCGTCTCCGAAGCGCCAATCTGAAATCCGAAACTCCCGCCTTCGGTCCGCATGGCCGCCGGAGCGCTCCAGCCTACGCCATCGTGACGCCGGCACACCGCGAATCCGCGGCCTTCCTCGGCGCCGAAAATGAATCCGGCCTTTTTCATTCCCGGAATAACCACGACGCATTTCGCCTTGTCGATCAGGTCCTGTGGGATGCCCTTATCGGACGCCCGCATCATATCGTTCAGCGTATCCGCCGAAGCGTCCAGCCTGTCGTCGATCTTGATCTCCCGATCCGCCGCGAAAGCGGCAGTCGTGACGGAACCGGCGATTGCCAGAACCCAAAAGCAGTGCTTCAAATTCTTTCTCATAGCGATTCATCTCTTTCTTATTTGAAAATCGGAAATTTTCGCTTAATCTCGATGCAACCCAAAGCCCGCGCCGGGACGATCCATTGAATCCCTCGCTAAAGCGGTGAGGAAAGCAGCTCGTCCGTTTCGAACTCTATATGGGAGCAAGTTCGCGTCGCCACAGTCAGTCGACCTCATTTGGTCAGGTGACCACTCACCGTCATTGCCGCCGTAGACGTCAATGGAGAGGACGCTCAATGCAGGCTCGCATCAACGGCCATGCGCGTGCCCGCTCCAACCAGGGGCGAGTCCGTCCCGTCACGAGGAAGGAAAGACCAAGGCTTGATTTCGCACAGATGAGACGCGTCGACGTTGGGGAACTTACATCTCTGATAAGAACGACCGTGGGGAGCTGGCAAGAGGATAGAGGTTCCCGGCTTGGGGCGGCTCTCGCTTACTATACGGCCTTGTCCGTGGCGCCGAGTTTGCCCACGTATATGCTTCCCGTTACGGTTCGATCCGCCCTCCGGATCTCCATGATTCGGCAACCAAGGTGGAAAACTCCTTTCGATTATGATCAGACCTCGCGTGTCACCCAGGTCAAACGTTCGGACCGCCGGGATTATGGTCGCGGTGATTGCATTCCTATATTTGGCGCGCGAGCTTCTGATTCCTCTGGCCTTCGCCATCACTTTGACCTTCATACTGGCGCGCCGTCGGGGGGGACGTGTTCTGCGTTTCCTCCGTGCCCCCCTTCGCCTTTGCCAGCGCGCGAACCTTAAGCCGTTTGCTCCAGGTGCCCTTTCCACGCACCAGGATCGTAATTGGTGTATGGGGATTTGCGGGGCATACCGCGCGGACCTTGCAACGCTTTCAACCGGCCCCGCCAGAGCAACTGTTAACGAGTTTCGCGAATGCGGCCAAGTACTTTGTCGATTCCGCTCCCGCCCGCCCGGGAGATTGCATCGCCGTCGTCTCCGCCATCGGCAGTTCTGAAGGAGGATTCGACCAAACCGAGCGGCGCAAACCGACCACATAAGGTCATCCAGCGAGAATCGCCACCGGACTTGCACTGCTGAAGCATTCGCTCAAGAATCGGAATGATCTCTTGCTATCTATACTTTACGATACACTTCAGCCGTCACTGAGTCTGGCACGGCAGTTGCACTTGTGAGAATCATGACGTCCTTATTCCTGAATGCTCAGACTACCTGAGCGGGCATCGAACAGAAAATGAAACTCATTCACGAGCCCAACCAGAACAAGGCCTTTGGATGGCCGGGTACCGCGCCTCGGTGGACGCACGGAGCAAAGGACGGCGTGGGAACAGCCTATGCAGCTTCCAGTCGGGTGTGGTTTACTTTTTGGAACGGAATCATCACTGAAGTCTACTATCCAACGGTGGACCGGCCACAGATCCGGGACCTTCAATATCTCATCACCGACGGCAAGACCTTTTTTCACGATGAGAAACGAAACCTTGAGTCGAAGCTGGAGCATCTCTCGGACCATGGCTTGGGCTACCGCTGTACGAATTCGGATCCGGGCGGGCGTTATGCGATTATCAAAGAAATCATCGCCGACCCGCACCTCGCCTGCGTTCTTCAGCACACCAAGCTCACCGGTGACGAATCGTTTGTTTCTAAGCTGAAGCTCCTCACGCTGTGCGCACCCCATATCGAGGTAGGAGGTTGGGGCAACAACGGCTCCGTGGTGCAGGTGGCGGGTCGAACGGTCCTGACCGCCGAACGAAACGGAACATGGCTGGCCCTCGCCGCGACCATCCCTTTTGCGAGTGTCTCCTGCGGCTACGTCGGGCGAAGCGACGGCTGGACCGACCTGCACGGCAATTTTAAAATGGATTGGGAGTTCGATCACGCCCCTGACGGCAACATCGCGCTCACCGGAGAATTGGATTTAGCCGCTACTCGCGAATTCACCTTGGGATTGGCATTCGGTAATAGCCGGCACCACGCCATTTCCACACTCTTCCAGTCGCTGAGTACTCCTTTCGCCGAGCATTGCACGCGGTACGCGGAACAATGGGCGCGATCGAGCAATGGCATCCTGCCATTGGACAAGAACTCAGGCGATGGAGGTGCTTTGTTTCGCGCGAGCTTCAATTTGCTCCGCGCTCATGAAGACAAATCGTATCCTGGCGCGTTCATCGCCTCTCTCGCCATTCCGTGGGGAGAAGCCGCCGGCGATAAAGATCAGGGCGGTTACCACCTGGTATGGACGAGAGACATGGTCAACAGTGCAAACGCGATGCTTGCCGCGGGCGATCGCGCGACGCCCATAAGAGCGCTGGTCTATCTGGATGTTTCGCAGCATGAGAGTGGAGGTTTCTCCCAGAACTTCTGGATTGACGGTGAGCCCTACTGGCGGGGAATCCAACTCGATGAAGTCGCTTTTCCCATTCTGCTCGCCTGGCGGCTCAAAGATGAGAACGCCCTGCGAGACTTCGATCCGTATCGCATGGTCATGCGGGCAGCCGCTTATCTCGTCCGCCATGGCCCAGTTACTCCGCAGGAGCGCTGGGAAGAAGTCAGCGGTTATTCCCCATCCACGCTGGCGTCCAACATAGCGGCATTGATCTGCGCCGCCTGCTTTGCTCGTGAACGAGCCGACGAAGGAACCGCGAAATACCTCGAAGAATACGCTGATTTTCTGGAGTGTCATGTCGAGGGCTGGACTGTCACAACCGAAGGTACTTTGCTCCCTGGCGTGACCCGGCACTATATCCGCATTCTTCCGGAGCAGCCGGATAATCCTGATCCAAACGAAAATCCGAATCAAGGGACCATCGCCATCGCGAACCGCCAGCCCGGCACGCGGAACGTATTCCCAGCCAAAGAAGTTGTGGATGCGGGTTTTCTGGAACTGGTGCGTCACGGAATCCGCAAACCAGACGACCCCATCATTGTCGATTCCCTCAAGGTCGTGGACGCGGTGTTGAAAGTCGACACTCCATTTGGACCTTGCTGGCGCCGCTACAATCACGATGGATATGGACAACGCGAAGATGGTGGTTCTTTTGTAGGCTGGGGCCGGGGACGTGCGTGGCCGTTGCTGACCGGCGAACGAGGTCACTACGAACTCGCTGCCGGGCACGACGCAAAGCCGTTCGTTCGGGCCATGGAAGGCTTGGCGTCATCCACCGGCCTGTTACCCGAGCAGGCCTGGGATGGTCCGGATCAGCCCAAGTCCTACATGTATCGAGGACGTCCAACCGGCTCAGCCATGCCGCTGATGTGGGCTCATGCGGAGTACATCAAACTGCTTCGCTCCGTTCGCGATGGAAAGGTATCCGATCTGATTGTCGAAGTTGCCAAAAGGTATCTCGGCGCGCGCAGGAATCGTCAATTATTCGAAGTCTGGAAGTTTAGCAGACAGGTGCGGAGGGTCAAACACGGTTATATGCTTCGCATTCAGGCGGAAGCTTCATTTCGGCTGCACTGGTCGGACGACGACTGGCAGACCGCGAAGGACACTTCCTCTACCAGTACCACGCTGGGAGTTGAGTTCGTGGACATTCCCATCCCCGCGGCGCAGCGCGGGCCGATCCGTTTTACTTTCTTCTGGCCGGCAGGCAACCGCTGGGAAGGTCGCGACTTCAACGTGTCAGTCGTTTGATCGATGTACACTCCGCACAGCTATCCGGTCGCACTGTTGATGATGCTGGTCAGCATGCTGTGCTGGGGCAGTTGGGCCAACACAGAGAAGATCGATAAAACGCGGCGCTTCGAGCTGTACTATTGGGACTACATGTGGGGGGTTGTAGCGTGCGCGCTGCTGTTCGGTCTCACCCTGGGCCGGACGAATCCCACTGCTTCGGTAAGCTTCTTTCGCAATCTCACTACCGCAAGCGTGCGTTCCTTGGTTGAGGCTTTTGCTGGCGGAATGGTTTTCAATCTCGGGAACTTGCTTCTGGTGGCCGCCATTTCCGTCGCCGGTATGGCCGTGGCTTTCCCGTTGGGCGCCGGCCTGGCGCTGGTCATTGGTGCGGTTCTCAACTACGTCATCTCGCCGGTGGGCAATCGCTTGCTACTCTTCGGCGGCATTCTACTGATCTGCGCCGCGATCGCCTCGAATGCAATGGCCTATCGCAGACTGTCAAAGAGCGCAAAGGCGGGAACCAAAGGGATTGTGCTGAGTCTACTGTGTGGCGTGGTGATTGGACTCTTCTATCCCTTCGTAGCTAAAGCCTTGACCGGAGAAAATCATCTCGGGCCGTACACCGTGTACTTCGTGTTCGCGCTGGGAGCTTTCGCCTCCAACTTCCCACTAAATTATGCGTTCATGCGACGCCCGGTGAGTGGGTCGCGGCTTTCGCTCCGGGACTATTTCAAAGGCGGCCGTGCAGTTCACGCCTGGGGAGTTTTGGGCGGTCTCATCTGGGGGATTGGCACCATTTGCAGTTTTGTTGCGGATTCCGGCGA
>Ga0335073_10002284_pt1 | contig 26184 bp, 25 predicted proteins | sample Lox_Sample_22_FD_207093 | JGI IMG/M metagenome (GOLD analysis project Ga0335073, IMG submission 207093) | Soil microbial communities from Loxahatchee National Wildlife Refuge, Florida, United States - Lox_Sample_2.2 | ecosystem: Environmental > Terrestrial > Soil > Wetlands | place: USA...
CGCCGCGTCCACAGCACTGCCTTGCACCCCCGGCGCAATGCCGATACCGCCCACCTGACCGCCTAAGCCGCCGACAAAGGTAGGCGCGTACGGCGCGTTATCCGCTGCGAGATCGGCAATCTGCGCGGGAATAATATCGTTGAAGACGCCAAAGCCGGCATGAATTGCCGTCGAGTGGGCGAGCTGATACGCAGCAGACAAACGCGGTTGATAGACAAACAGAGGCGTCGAGGCAAAGAGATTGTGCACATTTGTCAGAATCACCTGATTCAGCGGCTGGTCGGTCTCGTGCGGCATATCCACAAACGATCCGGCAGGCCGCGCAAACAGGCCATTCTTGCTGGTTTCATTCGTGTTCCAGGTCACGCGCATGCCAAGAGTGACCGTCGCCTTGGCCGACGGCTTGTAAGTGTCCATCGCATAGTATTCGAGATTCCCAACGGCAACACGCTCTTTCAGCGACGCGGGAAAAGTCTGGCTCGCAGTATAGGCAGCTCCGTATGTGAACTGCGGCAGGTCTATATAAGTAACCGTCGGCACCGTCCCCTCGCCAAGATCGTAGTTGCTCACGTCGAGACGCCGCGTGTTGATGCCGAACTTGAGGGTGTGCCTGCCGTGGGTCCATGTCAGGTTGTCGTTGATCTGCCACTGCGTCACCTTACGCCCCTGAGGATAGGTCTGGTTGTTGCCGCCCACCGTAGTAAAGGGAACGGAGTCGCTCCCCGCCATCAAAACAATTGGAAACCGCTGCTGCACCTGGGCATAGTTGTTCGGCTCAAAGATGCTCGCGTACCAACTGGCGCCGGGATTGAACTGATTGACCAGGGTCGGGCTGAACACATGCGTGTAACCCGCCACGAGCGTGCGCTGCGGTTGCGGCGAGTATGAGTTAAAGATCGAATTCACCGGATCGGTGTATGCGGCCTGAAGTCCGGTGTCCTGCTGGAAGCGGTACCAGACGCTGTCCTTTGCGTTGATGGTGTGATCGATCTTCACGACAATCAGATTCTCGCTGTCGCTGTTATTGAGCGATTCCTGCCGCTGGTTCGCGCAACCGCTTCCGTTGACAAGCGTGCCCGATGAAGCCATGAGCGATCCGCTTGCATCCAGCGGACACCCGGCGATAGGCACCGGAGTGCCGCTCGTATTGTTGTACAGCGAGAACATATTTCGATAGAAAGGCAGCTCAGTCGGTTGCGCAGGCAGGCTCTGCTGCTGAATCGGGTCATAGCCGCCGGTGGCAAGCTGCGCCAGAACATACTGCTGGTACGCAGGGGAGGGAACTGTGAGCTGCGACACCAGAGGAAGCGCAATTCGAATCCCCTCGTAGTGACCAAAGAAGAAAAGCTTGTTCCTGCGGATCGGGCCGCCCACGCTTACTCCAAATTCGTTCACCGTGGCCCGCGGCTTTTTCGCCACATTTCCCGGCGTGTCGTTGGCGTGAAGAAAATAGTTCTCGGCGTTGAGCAGGGAACCATTCCATATCTCGTATGCGTCACCGTGAAATGCATTTGTGCCCGACTTCGTGAAGTAATTTACCTGGGCGACAGCGTACCGCCCCTGATCTACGGAGAACGAGTTCGTATTGACGGTCGCCTCCTGAACGGCATCCAGCCCAATCACAAGATTCGTCGAAAGACCAATATTGAGCCCCAGCCAGGGATCGTTCGTGTCATACCCATCGAGAATGTATCCATTGGAAGTCGCAGGCAGACCATTAAACTCGACGTTTCCGTAGCCGCCGGCAGCTTTTGCATCATTCGACGAGCCTGCGGTGTTCATCAGCGCGCCCTGGGCAAACTGCGCAAGAAACGTAAGGTCCTGCCCAGGATTCGGCAGGTTCTTGATCGTATTTGCTTCGATGGTTGTCGTGGTATTCGGATTCTCAAGGCTCAACAATCCCTGCTGCGCAGTAACTTCGACGCTCTGGCTGGCCGACCGAATCTGTAGTGAGAAATTCAACGTGACCGTACGGCCTACGCCGACCGCCGTCGCCTGAGAAACGGCAGCCGCAAATCCCGTGGACGCGACCGAGACTTGATATGTCCCCGGATTGACCTGGGAAAACCGATATTCACCGTTGGCATCCGTCAGACCTAGGCGAGTGGCCTTGGTGTTCACATCCGTCGCAGTCACCGATGCATTTGGAACCGCAGCCCCGCTCACATCCGTCACCGTCCCGGCCAGAGCGCTAGATGTCCCGCTTTGCCCGTATAGGGTCACCGGTATAAGTAATGTTAATAAAATATAATAACCATACTTAATAAACCGATTCAGATGGAGTTGCGCCATAATTCCCTCATCTCGTTTTGTCCCGATCAGTGACCGCGGAAGGTCTGTATAAGAAGCCAGACATTGAGTCCGGCGATAAGGTAGGCGACCGTGTAGCTCAGGTACCTGAGCCAGCGCCGATTGGCAAACTCACCCATCCTGGCGCGGTCGCTGGTAAATGCAACCAGCGGAAACACGGCAAAACTCAACTGCATGCTGAGAATCACCTGGCTCAGAATGAGCAGGTCGGCTGTACCGTGTTCGCCATAAAAGAAAGTGACGAATACCGTAGGAATAATGGCCAGGGATCGCGTAATCAAGCGGCGCAGCCACGGGGCGAGCCGTATATCGATGAAGCCCTCCATTACAACCTGGCCGGCAAGCGTGCCCGTAATCGTGGAGTTCTGGCCGGAAGCCAGCAGTGCCAGCGCAAACATCGTACTGGCGCCCGCGTAGCCAAGCATGCGCGTTAGCAGTTTGTAAGCGTCTCCGATCTCGGCGACCTCGTAGTGGCCTCCGCGATGAAAGACAGCCGCCGCGACGATCAGAATCGCGGCATTCACAAAAAGAGCCAGCATCAGGGCCGTTGCCGAATCGATGTTGGCAAACCGTATCGCCTCAAGCTTGCCCTTAGATGTGCGCGGATAATCGCGCGTCTGCACGATCGAAGAGTGCAGGTAAAGGTTATGCGGCATGACCGTCGCGCCCAGAATGCCGATCGCAATGTAGAGCATCTCCGGGTTTGTGACGATCGAAGGCGATGGGATAAACAGGTTATGCGCAATCGCCCCCCACTCCGGCCGCGACCAGAACAGTTCGACGCCGAATAATACTGTAATCGTCCCGATCAGCGTGATCACCAGCGCTTCCAGGTAGCGAAAGCCGTGGTTTTCCAGCAACAGGATGAGCAGCACGTCGGCGCCGGTCACAATCACGCCGATCAACAGCGGAATTCCAAACAGCAGTTGCAGCGCAATCGCCGAACCGATCACCTCCGCCAGATCGCAGGCGGCAATGGCAATTTCTGCGAACAGCCACAACATAATCGTCGTAGGCCGCTTGTAGCTTTCCCGGCAGGCCTGGGCCAGATCGCGCCCGGTCGCAACCCCCAGCTTAAGTGCAAGACTCTGCAGCAGAATCGCCATCAGGTTGGAAAGCATGATGACGAACAGCAGCGTGTATCCGTAGCGCGACCCGCCAGCGAGGTCCGTCGCCCAGTTGCCCGGGTCCATATAACCGACGGAGATCAGAAAACCAGGCCCGACAAAACCTAGCACGCGGCGCCACAGCACAGGCGATCGCGTCACGCGGACCGACGAGAACACGTCCGGCATGGACGGTTTTCGCTGCTGATCGAGTTCCTGGACTGGTTGCATGTTCGGGAGGGTACGGCTGACCTTACATGCAGTATGCCATAGGCAGTTAACTATAGTTATTTAATTTTTTGACGCTTTGGTTCACGGACCGGCTCAGTGCGCACCCAGACCTTGCTCGCCGCCGATTTCCCAAGAGTCACCGGGCCGTTGTGCGTCAGCACCTCAACCGTATCGTCATAATTCCGCTGGAGCACTTTTACCGGCACCTGGGGCCCGATCCCAAGCTTATGAAGAAACTCGAGCAGCCGGGAATCGCGCTCATAGAGGCTGGACACAACATAATCGACCCCTTCCGGCGCATCGGAAAGGGACTGGAAGCCGCGCCTCTTCATCTGGGTCGGAGTCAGCGGCAGCACCCCGTTCCCATGCGGACAGTCACCCGTTTCACCCAGCTTTTCAATCAGCTTGGCCTCAAATGCAGGAGAAATGGCGTGTTCCAGCCGCTCGGCCTCGGCATGCACCTGATGCCACTCCATCCCAAATACCTCCGTGAGCATGCGCTCCACCAGGTGATGCCGCAAAGCCGTGTGGTAGGCAGCCTCTCTGCCTTTCGGAGTGAGTTTCAGCGCGCCTTCGCGGTTGGCCTCTAGGTAGCCGTCCTGCCGCAGTCGTTTCACCGCATTGGTGACAGCCGGTGGCGACACTTTAAGCCATTGCGCCAGCAATGCCGGAATCACGACATGGCCTTCGCTCTCAGCCTCGATAATCGCCTTGAGGTAATCTTCTTTCGAAACCGTAATTTCTTGTGACATCAACACAAGTTAACCACGGTGAAATATACATTGTCGAAATTTTTGCTTCCGGCATGCAATCGCCTCCAGCGCCACGGTTCTCGGCACAAAGGCGAGATTTATTAAGAGGGAACCAGCAGGGCAAGAAATGTATCATTCGGCGTCGACTCGATAGTCTGAGCCAGAAAAGTCTTGCGATCAAAGTCTGAAGGGAAACTTCCTTGGCGCAAAAGCCTGCAGCGCGACGGTTTTAAAGCGAGACACCACAAGTCGCATAGAATCTGCTGTTTGACGAAGAAAAAATCAAGCAGCAGATACAGTAATTATGTCCGATAACAGATATTCTGTTAACTTAAGATCTTACCAGAGAATCTTCCCGTGAGTCTTGTAAAGAGCCTTTTTATTGATAAGGTATCTTCGTATATTTGACGGAGAAGAAATTATGTGTCGCAGATGGTATATGCGACGCGCTGCCCCATGCACCCGGCGCAGTGATTTCATATCTATGCAGAGTTCAACAACGCGATGAAACCTTACATCATCTGCAAACCACTTTTCCCACTCTGCCCTTGCAAGCGCACCCATTTCCTTCGCCCTAGGCTTCAGCTTTTCCAGTAGCGCTGGAATACTGGCTACATTCTTTTCCGCTACAAATACGGCAAAGGAATTCCAATCGACTCCATCATTCGGCACCCATTCATCCGACAGAATGATGCATCCCCTCCCGACTTTCATCGATTCATAAAGTCGGATGCTCCCGGGACCGCGTCCACGAGGACAAAGACTGAACAGGGCGTTGCTGATGGAATCCGCATATCGCCTCCAGAAATCTTCCTTCTCTGAGGGGGTTCCATGATATCGGATTCGGTAACTTTCTTTCGAGCTGTCTAGTGTGTATATGTCCGGCCGATGAAACTCGAAGATCCTTTCTCGAACAGGATGGGTATTTACCGACCCGACGAAAGCGGCTAAATATTCCTCTTTGCCTGTGATTGGATGAAAGTTAAGCAGCGGATTTTCAGGCATTAAATAAAAACCGGTTCGCGTATGCTCGGGTGAATGCTCCTTTCTCTTCAGCGACGCATATACACCAGTGATAACTGGTCTCAGATAATCCGCTGAGTCAAAAAGAAAGGATTTTTCGGGATACCTGCGATACAGCGGATGTGCCCTGACTCGCTCTGCGAAGTCTCCGCAGGTTCCCATGGCAGCAAACAAAATCAGGTCCGCGGTTTCAGGGCTTTTGGTCAGAGAATGCTTCCCGAATCGGTCGATAGCAGCACTATTCCGCAGCGCTTCAACAGCAAGATGTTTGTATTCATCATACTCAGTCAGATCGTCGTCCACTGACAGAAGGAAAACTTGTGCCATAATTCAAGCTAGCATAGCGATCTATGAATAAAGCCATAAAGACGCCCGGGTAAAGCTCCGGCGCTCGATTTGAGTCCTCGTGCAAAAAAAAGGCTCGCTCGAAAGCGGGCCTTTTGGGGAAAGTGATTCGCTAGACGCCGATAACAGCGCAAAGCTCCTTTACCGCAGCCGCGCTCTTCTTGAGCGCAGCATCTTCCTCAGCCGTCAGCTTGATCTCGATGATCTGCTCCAGCCCGCGCGCACCCAGCTTGCACGGCACGCCCACATACAGACCCTCAATGCCATACTCGCCTTGGAGATACGCCGCGCAAGGCAGAATCTTCTTCTTGTCCTTGAGAATCGCCTCAACCATCTCCACTGTCGCCGCCGAGGGCGCATAGTAAGCGCTACCGGTCTTCAGGTGCTTCACAATCTCGGCTCCGCCATCCCGAGTCCGCTGCACCAGCGCTTCCAGCTTCGTCGGCTCAATCAGCTCCGTAATCGGAATGCCAGCGACCGTCGAATACCGTGGCAGCGGAACCATCGTGTCGCCGTGTCCGCCTAGCACGAACGCCGTGACATTCTCAACCGAGACCTTCAGCTCTTCTGCAATAAACGTTCGGAAGCGCGCCGAGTCCAGCACGCCGGCCATGCCAATCACGCGCTCGCGGTTGAACTTCGCCTGCTTGAACGCCGCCTGTGCCATGGCGTCGAGCGGATTCGAAACAATAATGAGAATGCAGTTCGGCGATGCCGCAGTCACCTTGCTCACCACATCCGACATGATCTTGTAGTTTGTCTGCAGCAGATCGTCGCGGCTCATGCCGGGCTTACGCGGAATGCCCGCCGTAATCACCACAATGTCTGAATTCGCCGTATCTGCATAGTCGTTCGTGCCGGTAATCTGGCAGTCGCGCTTCTCAATCGGCATCGCCTCCAGCAGGTCGAGCCCCTTGCCTTGCGGAATGCCTTCCACCACATCGATCAGAACCACATCAGCCAGTTCCTTCGACGCGATCCAGTGCGCAGCCGTGGCGCCCACATTCCCTGCACCAACAATCGTTACCTTCTTACGCATTACTTCTCCTTCAGTAAAAATTCAGATGTCATCCTGAGCGAAGCGGAACGCAGTGAAGCGAAGTCGAAGGACCTGCTTTTCCCTGCGCTCCAGCAATATCTCACCTACATATTCTCAATCATCCGACTAGCAAACTCGCTCGTCTTCACCTTGGTCGCGCCCTGCATCTGGCGCTCAAAGTCATAGGTCACATACTTCTGCTGAATCGTCTTCTCCATAGACGACTCAATTAGCTTCGCCGCCTCATGCCAGCCAAGAAACTCAAACAGCATCACGCCCGAAAGCATGACCGATCCAGGATTGATCACATCCTTATCCGCATATTTCGGAGCCGTCCCATGCGTCGCCTCGAAGACGGCATAGCCATCGCCAATATTGGCGCCGGGAGCGATTCCGAGCCCGCCCACCTGCGCCGCGCAAGCGTCCGAGATGTAGTCGCCATTCAGGTTCGGGCAAGCCAGCACGCTGTACTCATCCGGACGAATGATCACCTGCTGGAAGATCGAATCGGCAATACGGTCGTTGATCAGAACCTTCTTCTTCCACTGGCCGTTGCCGTGCGACTTGCCAATCGAATCCAGCACGCCCTTCACTTCTGCGTACAGTTCCCGGCGAAAATCATCGGAGCCAAACTCCAGCCCCGGCTCAATCAGGGCCGCATTCTCTTCGACAGTAAGATTCGGATTCGCCTCATGATTGCCAAGAATCCAGCTCTCGCGCTCCGTCACCACTGCATCGCGGAACTCATCGACAGCAACCTCATAGCCCCACTCGCGAAACGCGCCTTCGGTGAACTTCTGAATATTCCCTTTGTGCACCAGCGTCACCGACTTGCGCCCGTTCTCAATCGCATACTTGATCGCATAGCGAACCAGCCTCTTCGTCCCGGTAATCGAGATCGGCTTGATACCTACGCCCGAATCCGTGCGCACCTTCTTCTTGCCGCCCTTCAGCATCTCGTCGTTCAAAAAGTCGATCAGCTTTTTGGCCTCAGCAGTTCCCTCTTTAAACTCGATGCCCGCATACACGTCTTCGGTATTCTCGCGGAAAATGACAACGTCGAGCTTCTCCGGATACTTCACCGGACTCGGCACGCCCTGGTAATACTTCACCGGCCGCACGCAGGAATACAGATCAAGAATCTGCCGCAGCGCCACATTCAGCGACCGAATCCCACCCCCCACCGGCGTCGTCAACGGCCCCTTGATCGACACGCGCAGATCGCGCGCCGCATTCACCGTGTCATCCGGCAGCCATGTCTTGAATTCGCGAAATGCCTTCTCGCCGGCATAGACCTCAAACCACTTCACCGAGCGCTTTCCGCCGTAGGCCTTCTCCACCGCGGCATCAAAGACACGCTGCGACGCGCGCCAGATATCGCGTCCGGTTCCATCGCCTTCAATAAAAGGAATAATCGGATGATCCGGAACCTGGTACTTCCCGTCTGCATACTTGATCGGCTCGCCATCCGTGGGCAAGGCCCTCCCGTTATATGTCGTCTGCATGTGTCTGGATATCTCCCAGCAAGATAAGAAATGAGGACTGCAAGATTGATTCCCCTTGAGGCTACCATCCGCTCAAGACGAGTGGCAATTCGCCCAGACATCGCCTTGAAAAAGGACTGTCATCCTGAGCAAGTCGAAGGACCTGCAGTTTGCATCGATCAGCGCGAAAAAGGGTGCCCATACTTCGCGGAGCGAAGTGCGGGAAAGCAAGAACCCAACCCATCCACTGGCATTTTCAAAAGAACCAAGTACAATCAAAATGGAATCGATACCATGCGACTGCCCAGAATCCTGCCTGCCCTCGTTGTCAGCCTACTGCTCTCAACCTTCAGCTTTGCGCAGTCGCCATCTGCGCCGCTCCGCGTAGCCATTTACGGTCTCGAACACGGCCACATCGCCGGATTCCTGCATCAGTTTCCGAAGCAGCATGAAGTCGAGCTCGTCGGCATCGTCGAAGCCGACAAAGCTTTGGCCAATCGCTACCAGCACGACTTCAACCTCGACCCAGGCCTCTTCTACACCACACTCGATGAAGTCGTAGCCGCAAAACACCCGCAAGCACTGCTCGTCTACACCTCTGTCGGCGACCATCGCAAAGTCATCGAGCTGGCGGCGCAGCACAACCTCAGCGTCATGGTCGAAAAGCCTTTGACCATCTCGCTCGATGACGCCCTCGCGATCCGCCGCGCCGCCCGAGCGCACAACATCCAGGTCCTCGTCAACTACGAGACGACGTGGTACTCCAGCAACAAAGCCGTCTATGACCTCATCAACGAAGGCAAGCTTGGAGACATCCGCAAAGTAGTCGTGCATGACGGCCACGAAGGCCCGAAGGAAATCGGCGTTCAACCCGAATTTCTAAAGTGGCTGACAGATCCCGCGCAGAATGGTGCAGGCGCTCTCTACGACTTCGGCTGCTACGGGGCCGACCTGATGACATGGTGGATGCACGGTCAGGCGCCCATCAGCGTCACCGCCGTCGCTCAGACTGACAAGCCTGCAATCTATCCTCACGTTGACGACGACGCCACCATCATCCTGCAATACCCCGGCGCGCAGGCCGTGCTCATGCCTTCGTGGAATTGGACCTTCGCGCGCAAAGATTCTGAGATCTACGGCAACAAAGGCTACGCCATCACAGTAGGCCTCACCAAGCTACGCCTTCGTTATGTAGGAGAAAAACAGGAAAGCGAAATCACCGCCCCGCCGCTTGCTCCACCGCAGGACAGTTCCCTGCACTACCTGGCGGCAGTGCTGAACGGCACGCTCAAACCCGACGGCGACCTCACGTCGCTCGACACCAACATGATTGTGATGCAGATTCTCGACGCAGCCCGCGAGTCCGTCCGCACCGGCCGGACCATCAAGCTCAAACCGCTGCCCACAAACTGAGCAGATCCATTTGACGATGTCATCCTGAGCGAAGTCGAAAGATCTGCTTTTTCGCATCAGTCAGCACGAAAAAAGGGGTGCCCCACCCTGTCGCGCAGTTAGCGACAGGATGGGAGAGCACGACCCTGCCTGAAATTAAACGATCGTCTGCACTTTTTTCGCCGCAGCGTCATAAACGCTGCTCGCACTATCAATCGCATCTTCCACGGCGCTTCTGCCAACCTTGTAAACCTTGCTCGCGCGCTCGCCGATCGTGTCCGCAGTATCTTTCATGTAGTCCGAAGCATCTTCCAGCTTACGGCGAACCTGCCGCCGCGTCCTTTCACCTGACTGCGGCGCATAGAGAAGCGCTACGGCCGCCCCTGCCGCCACTCCAATCGCAAAAACCGCCCAGAATTTCACTGCATTCATAATTTGCTCCCTAGAATGACATTACTCGCAATAAGATACCCAGCCCGTTCCACAGGTTGCTGTGATCCTACATGCAATCCCCTTTCATCGATTAAAATAAATAAGTTAGATAGTTCCCGCCGCATGGCCGGGAGTGACTCGGCAAGCAGACCCTGAATGACCCATTGTTTTCCTCTTTTCCCTGAATGGCAATCGCTGCATTGCGCGCAGATTCACTTTTCACCGAACCCACCCGCCGATGGCCAGTTGTCTGATCGCACCGGAAGCAACAAATGAGCGATCGGAAAACCGCAGTCATCATCGGAGCCGGCCCCGCAGGCCTCACCGCTGCGCTTGAATTCCTGCGCCGCTCCAACATCCACCCCATCGTCCTCGAAGCCAGCAACGAAATCGGCGGCATCTCCCGTACCGTGCGCTACAAAGGCAACCGCATGGACATCGGCGGCCACCGCTTCTTCTCGAAATCCGACCGCGTCATGAACTGGTGGGCCGAGCTGATGCCCATCACCGCGGAAGAAAACGGCGACCACTCCATCCGCTACCAGAACAAAGAACGCACCGTCTCGGTTTCAGCCGCAGCATCCGACCCCGATCTCGTCATGCTCGTGCGCCTGCGCAGGAGCCGCATCTACTTCCTGCGCAGCTTCTTTGACTACCCGCTCAGCCTCAGCGGCAAAACTCTGCACCAGCTCGGCGCATGGCGCATGCTCCGCATCGGCCTCAGCTATCTCCGCGCCCGCATCTTCCCGCGCAAGCAGGAAGCCTCGCTCGAAGACTTCCTTATCAACCGCTTCGGCAACGAGCTCTACCGCACCTTCTTCAAGTCCTACACAGAAAAAGTCTGGGGTGTACCCTGCGGCCAGATCAGCGCCGCCTGGGGAGCGCAGCGCATCAAGGGCCTGTCCCTGCGCACCGCCATCGCGCACTTCTTCAAGAAAACATTCGGCCGCAAGCAGCCCGCCGACATCTCGCAAAAAGAAACCGAAACCTCCCTGATCGAAAAATTTCTCTACCCCAAGTACGGCCCCGGCCAGCTATGGGAATATGTAGCCAAGTTAGTTACAGATAAAGGCGGATGCGTCCAGCTTGGCTGGCGCGTCAACAAGCTGCACGTCGAAGACAACCGTATTACCGCAGTCGAAGCCGTCAACCAGTCCGGCGAAACCCGCTGCATCGAAGCCGGCTACGTCTTCTCCACCATGCCGGTCCGCGAGCTAATCAACGGCCTCGACACACCCGTCCCGCAGGAAATCCGCACCATCAGCGACGGCCTTATCTACCGCGATTTCCTCACCGTAGGCCTGCTCGTCAACAAGCTCTCAGTAACCGAACCCGACGGCTCGCCGCTCAAAGACACCTGGATCTACATCCAGGAGCCCGACGTCCAGGTGGGCCGCCTGCAGATCTTCAATAACTGGAGCCCTTACCTCGTCGCCGACCCCAGCAAAGTCTGGATCGGCCTCGAATACTTCTGCTACGACACCGATGACCTCTGGCGCATGTCCGACGACAACATCAAACAATTCGCCGTCGCCGAAGTCGAAAAGATCGGCATCCTCAAAGCATCCGATGTCCTCGACGCCCACGTCGTCCGCGTGCCGAAAACCTATCCGGCCTACTTCGGGACGTATGACCGCTTCGACGAAATCATCCGCTATATGGACCGCTTCGAGAATTTGTTCCTGGTGGGCCGCAACGGCATGCACAAATACAACAACCAGGACCACTCCATGCTCACCGCCATGACCGCCGTCGACAACATCATCGCCGGCAACATGGACAAAAGCGTTCTATGGGAAATCAACACCGAGCAGGAATACCACGAGGAAAAGTAACAATTGAGTTGTCATCCTGAGCGCACTTCTCTGAATTGTCATTCCGAGCGAAGCGCAGAGCGCGAAACCGAGGAACCTGCATTTTGCGTCGAGCAGCACGAAAAAGGGTGCCCCATCCTTTGCGAAGCAAAGGGTGGGAAAGCAATACCTTCCCTGGGCCGTCATTCTGAGCGCGCACTCCGCGCGAAGAATCCACGCGACGCCAATGCGGCTACAAAAGAGCGCTTTCGGCCACAACTCCAAAAAAGGGGTAGTGTCCTAATTTGGATTTTGGGACTATGTGTTGTAGTTTGTGGCGCGATCACGTTCCTGATAAAACCCGGCATCAAGGGGATCACCCTCCCCTGCCGGGACGTAATAGTGAAAACTGGCCACCGTTTCGTGGACTCGTTCTTGGTCGAAAACGTCTCGATATTCAATCTTGAAAATGACTCTCCAGTATTTCGCCTTAGTGATTACCTCGCGGTACATAAAAGAACCGATACGGAGCGCATTCTCCCTCTCCTTCCCTGTCCCGATAAAGTCGAACATCTCGCGCATCTTTGGTATCGGCAAGGTATACAGCATCATTGTGTCTTGATAAACGGCGTCGAACCCCACCTTTATGATGAAAGCTGGAGTCTGCCCGGAGTTTTTAATCTTCCAAGCGAATCGGGGAGGCTGGGGGCCGGAGTCGCTCCCCGAAATTGGTTTTCTCTCGTATACCTCAATTCCGAGCCAAGCCCGCAAGCCGTCATGACTGGCTTGTACCTGTCTCTCGGTAGCCGACGTTTGACGCTCCAGTTTAAAAAGCGTGCCGAGCGCAACGCAGATGCCCACAACCCCAATAGCAAAGAGGGCTATATTTGGGGCATTTTCAGGACTAAAGAGACGGCGGAAATAGCTCTCCGGTTTAGTCTCGGCCCAATTGCACTCTATGGTGGTGCCATCCTCTTTTACTTTGCATGTCGCCACTCCGGGTGGAAGTGGAGGCTTTTCAGCGCTCTCGGCGTGGTTTCGATCGCTAGCGGACTGGGAGCCTTTCTCTTGCCCATATACTGGCAGGATGATTGCGAGGAATACAACGATTGCCAGTCTTTTCAACATAATACGGAAAATGTACCACAAAAACCCATTGACTTCTCTGAATTATTGTACTACAGTAATTACATGGCAAACGTACTCAACACAGACAAGCAAATCGCGGTAATCGGAGCATTGGCCGAAGGCTCTAGCATTCGCTCGATAGAGCGGATTACCGGGGTTCACCGCGACACGATCATGCGTCTTGGCGTGAAGGCCGGACAGAGCTGCACGGCTCTGATGGATGAAAAGATGCGAAACCTGGAAGGCCATCCGAAGACAGATAAGGCCTATGCGTGGATGCACGATACAGGTGATCCAGAAAAGCCGTTCCGCCACGTCACGGTGCTCCACATTCATCCAGCGCTATCACCCGCAAAAGCTGTGCGTGCATTCATTGTTCAGGAGTTCCGCAATGTCCAGTCAGCCTAAGCCGAGAAAGCCAGGTCGCCCAAGGTTGCCAAAGGGACACGCCAAGTCGGGCGCAATCCAAGTACGGCTAAATGATGACGTTCGCAAGCTGGTTGAGGCTGCGGCGAAGGCCAGCAGGCAGACAGTTTCCGAATGGGTACGGAACACGATTGATACCAAACTCGCAGAGTGAGAATTTCAAATTAGGACACTACCAAAAAAGGAACATCTGTGCAGCCTTACGCCGCCAAGGCGTATTCTGTAGAGTGAAACTGCGCGGCAAATTCCTTACCCTCGTCCTCGCCTTCAGCACCGCATTCGCTTACGCTCAATACTCCGCCGACAAGCCCCTCGGAGCCACTGCGCAATCCACGCCGTCTTATCTCAAACATGCAGGTATCGACCAGAACCTCAACCACCCGCTCCCGCTCGCCGACCACTTCCGCGATGAGAACAACAACGACGTGACCCTCGGCAGCTACTTCGGACACCGCCCCATCGTCATGGCACTCGTCTATTTCAAATGCGGCATGCTCTGCCCGCAGGTATTGCACGGAATGGCGTCGGCGCTCAAGCAAACCGGCCTGCACCCAGGACACGACTACGACGTGGTGATAACCAGCATCGACCCATCGGATACGCCGGCCGACGCTCTCGAAGCCAAACAGCGCTTCCTGGCAACGCTCGGCGACCAGTCCGCCGCCAACAGCGTCCACGTCCTTACCGGCCAACAGGCCTCCATCACCGATCTCGCCCAGTCCATCGGCTTTCACTACGTCCGCGTCCCCGGCCCCGACGGCAAAATGGACCAGTTCGCCCACTCCAGCGTCATTATGATCGCAACCCCCGATGGCCGCATGTCGAAATACCTCTCCGGAGTCGACTATCCATCCCGCGATGTGCGCCTCGCCCTCGTCGAAGCCAGCAACCACAAGATCGGATCGTTCTCCGACATCATCCTGCTCTACTGCTGCAACTACGTTCCCAGCCAGGGCCGCTACACCGTCGCCGTCCTGCGTGTCCTTGGCCTCGCCGCCATGGGTTCCCTGCTTATGCTGGCCATGATTATTTATCTGCTTGGAAAGAAACCGAAACAAGCCGCATGAATGAAGCTCTCCGCGCCGAGTTGATCGAGATGAAGGATTACGACTTCCAGGTCCGCCAACGCCTCCTCGATGAAGGCAAATTAGGAGGCTTCTACGTTCCGGAAATGGAAGTCGTTCACTACCAGAACGCCGCGCGCCTCCGCGAAATCATCGCCGAACACGGCTGGCCCCATGAAGAAATCGCCGGAGAAGACGGTGCCAAAGCCGCCTGGCTCATCGCCCAGCACGCCATCGGCGAACCCGACTTCCAGCGCGAATCCCTACGATATCTCCAGCGCCACGCCGCCGAAGGAAAACTTCCCGCATGGCACGCCGCTTATCTTGAAGACCGCATTGCCGTTCAGGAAGGCCGTCTGCAGCGCTATGGGACGCAATGGATCGACGACATTCGCGACGGCCTCACCCGTCCCCTCCCTCTCGAAGACCCCGAGCACATCAACGAACTCCGCGCCTCCGTCGGCCTCGGTCCATTGCATCCCATCCCACTGCCCGGCCCCGACCTGCCCGAGGAAATCCAGAAACAAGAGCAAGCCATCAGCGAAGAATGGGAAGCATGGTTCATCAAAGTAGGCTGGCGAAAAAAGGACTAATTTTGCGCAAATAACGTTAGTTATCGTCATTCTGACGACCAACGGGAGGAAGAATCTAAACGATGTAGCTGACAGCCAATATGGCCCCGAAGGAGAACTCTCTTCATTTGTACAGGTAATCTGTAAGAAAAACCCTATCGAGCCGCCCGGACCGGCTTCCGTTGCCGCGGCTTTACTTCCTTCACCTCAGCTTGCGGCGCGACGCCGGACTGCTGGTCCATCCAGTCATCCAGCCGCGATTTCTTGAACCGCCAGCGGTTTCCCAGCTTGAATGCCGGAATAAAGCTCTCCGAGGCATATTTATAAAGTGTGTCCGCGCTGATGCCCAGGTAGTCAGCAGCCTGTCGTATGTCCATCACTTCTCGAATCTCACTGCGCGCAACTGCTGTTTTCATGGAACCTCCCCGAAAATAAATCATCGATGCGCGGGCGAGACAAATGACCCGGCAAGTGCTTATACCGTGTTTTAGCCTTCTTGTTCAAGAGATTTCCGTAAATCATTGGTTTATTTCAGGTATTCATCGGCAAAACTCCGGTGCTTGCCCTCTATCGAGAGCCGTATTGTCAAACTTGGTTCATTTTCAGTCTCTGCTTCATGTGATACATAATATAAACCGTGTATCAAATTGAAAAGGCTAGACATAATGTCTAGCCTTAAACGGGATATCTCTGGCCCGGCGCTAAACACCAGGCTCCAGCCCATCCAGAATCTCAAGGAAGTTATCCGTGACGGTCCGGTTTTTCGAGATTGCCTCGGCAATCGGAATGTCCTTGATCTCGGTCCCCCGCAAGACAACCAGCCGCCCAAAATTCCCCTGGTGGACCAGGTCAATCGCCGCCAGCCCATACCGCGTCGCCAGCATCCGGTCGTATGCCGTCGGAGTACCACCGCGCTGCGTATGCCCCAGGTTCACCGAGCGCGTCTCATAGCCCGTCTTCTCTTCAATCGCCTCAGCCAGCGCCTGCCCAACCCCGCTCAGCCGAGCATGCCCGAAAGAGTCGACCTTAGCTCCAAGCGTAGCCTGCCCGCCGCCCGGCAGCTTCGCGCCCTCGGCCACGACCACAATCCCATACTTCTTGCCATGGTCGTGGTTGTACTTGAGCAGCGCGCAGACATGGTCCAGATCAATCGGCTTCTCAGGAACCAGCACCACATGAGCGCCGCCCGCCACGCCCGCCGTCAAAGCAATCCAGCCCGCATCGCGCCCCATCACCTCGCAGACGATCACGCGGTTATGCGACTCAGCCGTCGTATGCAGCCGGTCGACCGCCTCGGTCGCAATCGAAACCGCAGTGTCAAACCCGAAACAAACATCCGTGCCATACAGATCGTTATCGATCGTCTTCGGCACGCCTACACCCGGCACGCCGGCCTGAATCAGCGCGTTGGTCACCGACTGCGTATCATCGCCGCCGATGGCGATCAGCGCGTCAATCTTGTTGGCCTTCAGCGTGGCCACGCACTTCTCAATGCCGCCTTCAATCTTGCGAACATTCGTGCGCGACGTGCGCAGCACCGTGCCGCCCTTGTCCAGAATGCCGTCCACGGCCTCAAGGGTCAGCGGCACCGTATTGTTGTCCAGCACGCCGCGCCAGCCCTCCAGGAACCCGACAAACTCATCGCCATAATGAAGAATTCCCTTCTTCACCACCGCATGAATCACAGCATTCAACCCCGGACAATCACCGCCGCCCGTAAGCAAACCAACTCGCATTTTTTCTTCTCCTCCGCTCAAATCCATCGGGATGGTTATCTTTGTGAAAACTCAGCAACAATTACCTGCACGATCATAATTGGCGCATGTGCTCGGTTACAAATGCGTGAAGTACGCTGGCGGGCGGGGCGGGTGGCCCATTCAAGCCTGATTTTGCCTTGAGCGGGGCAGTTTAAAAGAGCTAGGCATGACTTCATGCCTTTAGGGTCAGGCCGGGCTATTCGTATGACCGTTATGGTAACCGCTGGAGCCAGACGGTGACCGCGGGTAGCGGACCACAACCCCAGTTTTCTTTCAATAAGAATACGAATCAAGTCGTAGGCACAGGCTACAGCTATGATGCGGCTGGCAATTTGGCCACAGATGGACTCCACTCCTATCTTTACGATGCTGAAGGAAACCTCACGCTAATCGATGGCGGAGCGACCGCCAAGTATACCTACAATGCCCTCAATCAAAGAGAGCGGATCGATCAAGGCAGCAGCGCCCAGGAATTTGTATTTAACTTGAACGGGCAACGCTCTTCGATCTGGGACGGCAACAGCGGCATTGAGGACCAGGGCCAATACTATTGGGGCACAATGCCAGTGGCTTTCTATGCCGGATGGACCTTCTTCCAGCATCAGGATTGGCTGGGCACGGAACGGATGGAAACCACTTACAATGGTGCGGTGGAAGGCTCTTATTTCTCGCTCCCCTTTGGCGATGGCTTGTCTGTTTCCGGAACAGACAACGATACGTATCACTTTGCCCAGTTGGACTCGGACTACTTTGGCAGCGGCGAAAGCGGCAATGCACACGCGCAATACCGGGATTACTCCGAAGGGCGAGGCTACTGGCTGTCCCCCGACCCCTACGACGGCAGCTACGATTTCTCCAACCCCCAGAGCTTCAACCGCTATAGCTATGTCCTTAATAATCCGTTGAGCTATGTAGATAGAAGTGGGCTCTATGTGTGTGATGTAGTGGGGGGTACAGGGCTCGACGATGAAGGAGAATTATATTCATCAGACGCAACCATTGTTTGTTATTTCAGCTACGGAGTTGATGGTATGGGAGGTGCTGGAGGTGCCCCAAGTAAATGGGTCCAGATTGCACAATGTGCATCGAAGACCGCGAATCAATTCAGCATTGCTGGGGTACTCGGAATAAACGAAGAGACGCACCCAGTTGGTGCTGCCCTTAGCAATGCGTTTCTAGGGAATACATTCTCAGGAATTTCCGACACAATAACCCACGTAGCGACAGGCCATTTTGGAGCCGCTTACGCCGACTTCGCTTTGGGTGGAACCGCTCAAGGTCTGCCCATCGGAACGGTTCCTGCTTCTAAAGGCATCGTCGGTGTTGCAACGGAAGCAGGAGTCAATGCCGTTACGCAGCCCGGCGCGGTGCTCTCCATTGCAGGAACAGCTACGGAACTAGGCGAGGAAGGATTAGCTGGCCCTGTCGGGCTTGCAAAGCTTGGAATCGACCTGGCGACGTACTTAGGGTCTGCTGCATATTGCGCCAACCACTTTTGAGACGGAGTAGAGATACGTGGAAGCACACATCATGAAAGAAGTCCCGGTGCTGATGATCGACCTGGTTGGCGGCATCGTTGGGTTCGTTATCGCGCTAGGGTGGTGGAAAGTGTCGGGCAGGACTCTGGACCGTGACACAACGATTTTTATTGCTAAGATTTTTGCGGGGATAACTCTCTTCGGTATGGTTCTGGCGTTCATCATGTGAATCGGATCATCACTATGACGCAACCCTTGTTCACGTATGACACGAGTCTGCGTTATGTATATCAGTGTACTGTTTGGCACCCCGCTATTGCCCCAAGTAACGTCAACTGCAATACCAAGCTCCCAAATGGTCAAACAGTCGGCCAAGTAGTAAATCAATACCGAAATCAGATTCAAAGCTTTGAGGCTGCGAATAACGGAGGGCTTTTCACAACCGAAGCAGCGTTCTACCAAGTCTCAAAGAGCAATGGCCCTATCGACTTCAAAAACATCTTCAGTGGGCAGGCTGACGGAGTCATGCTCGGGCAGGCTGGAAACTTTGCGTACTATGCCATCGGAGCAGGGATTTTACCAAACGCGGAGTTGGATGCAGGTGCTGGAGCGTATGCTTTATATTCTGCGGCTCTTGGCAGAAAGCCATTCTCTTCCTTGACAGGCCCGATGTTCTCCGACGCTAGCGCAGCTTCTGTCAGAAGCGCGGCACTAGCTTCTAATGGGTGTGCACAATGAAGAAAGTCTGCTTATTGTTGCTAATCCTGTTCTTCGCGGGCCTACAAGGCTGCGCAAAACCCGATCACATAGCAACTTTCAGAGGTCCAAATAGCAGCGTGTTCTACACCGTAGAAACATTCAACGGTAGTGGGCCTGTTGATCCTGATTTCATGCGCGTATATGCGCATCTCCAACAAGGAAATAAATCGGATAAAACGCTTGTCATGGATGGGGGCTATTTGGATATATCCCAAGTCGTGTGGACTGGTCCGAGCGATGTCCAAGTATGCCTACGATCAGGGACTATTCATACGTTCCATGACACAGTTAAGTTGTCTGCAGGCGGAAGCTCTGAAACCATCCATACTCACATCAACAGCCACTGTACAACCCCATGATGCTGGCTATGCGTACGACGAGGTCCGCCGCTAGTTCATTTGGTAATGCCCCAAATAACATGATTCCCTACCTTATGTCATGCGAGGGAACTGCGCCAGGCGGCGGCTATGGAGCATACAACGATTCGGCGCACAATTGTACGACGGGCTATGGGCATCTAGCCCATTTAGGTCCGTGCACATCGCAGGATATCGCGCAATATAGTGGTGAGACTCAGTCCCAAGCAGAGATGCAGCTTAATCTTGACTACAACGATGCGAGTCAATGGGTGAACGACAACATTCCTGGTCTCAATCCCGGCCAAACGAATGCTCTGGTGGATTTGGATTTCAATATGGGACCGGCGCGGCTTCAAACACATGATGTCTGGCGAGACGCGACAGGGAGCAATTTCAATCAGGTTCCGGCGGATATCATGACGCTCACAGCAGGTGGTCCTGGTATCGCCACGCGACGCGGCAATGAAGCTGCAATGTGGAATGGCGGGGCAATTCCCGGTGTTTGTTACTAGCGGATAAAGGTGGATGGACTTATGAAGCGGCTCATTCTGATCATCGCGATTGTGGCACTAGGAAGCAGGTCGGGGATTTGTCAGTCGGGAAAACAAAACGAACCGCCTGCCACCTGTAAATCAGGCAATCTCCTCACCCAAAGCGATCCGCATACGGTACAAGTGATGGGGCACTTTTTATCAGAATTCAAGTCAGCAATAAAAAGCGGTGATGCCATGAGGGTTGCCAAACTGTCACATTATCCTCTGTCTGTGGCAACACCGAAGGTAACCTTTTCGGTCGCCACCGAACAGGAGTTTGCCGCGAAATACAATGAGATTTTTCCTGTTAAACTGAGAGCGTTTTTGCTCAAGCAGCAGCCTCAATGTATCAGTCGCGTTGGAGCGCAAGGATTTACCCTTGGAGCAGGACAGATTTGGTTTGATAGATATCCAGATGGAGTCGTCAGGATATTCTCTGTGAATGCTATCGTTTACCGGGGCGAATAGCCTGTGCGTTGCTGCCCCAAACAACGCACAGCAACAAAAGCAAAACTGCCTAAATGCATACAACAAATCGCTGGCGGGTAAGGCTATACAGTTTTTCAGTCTGTATAACCTCGCCACTAATTTCAAAAATGCTTGGGCGGGTGGCCCATTCAAGCCGTCTTTTGGCTTGAGTGGGGCAGTTTTCGGGGCTAAGTACGGCTCATACTTTTGTGGGCTGAAGGCGGAGTTCCAAACTCTTCGCAAACAACCACGCTTAGACCCGAACCTCATCCGGATAAAACGCAGCAATCTCCCCCGCATACTTCTGATTCACAACCCGCCGCTTCAGCTTGAGACTCGGCGTCAGCTCGCCGCCCGCAAGCGACCACTCTTCGGGAACAAGCCGAAACCGCTTGATCGTCTCAAAGTGGGCGAGTCCGCTGTTCACCTCATCCACGATGGTCTGGTAGCGCGCCACGACTGCCGGATTCTCCACCAGTTCCCGCCGCGTCGGCGCGCTGATTCCCTGCTGCTTTGCCCACTCCTCCAGCGCCACAAAGTTCGGCGAGATCAGCGCAGCGATAAACTTGTGCTTATCGCCCACCACCGCCGCCTGCCCCACAAACATAGAAGTCTTCAGCTTGTTCTCAATCGGCTGCGGAGCCACCAGCTTGCCGCCGGAAGTCTTCAGCAACTCCTTCTTGCGGTCGGTGATGTAAAGAAACCCATCCTCATCGATGCGTCCAATATCGCCCGTGCGAAACCAGCCCTCAGCATCGAGAGCCTCCGCCGTCTCACTCGGTTTGTGCCAGTAGCCGCTAAAGACATTCGGCCCGCGCACCAGCAGCTCGCCATCTTCGGCAATGTGGCACTCGACGTTCGGCAGCGGCTTGCCCACCGACCCGATACGGTAAGCCGCCGTCGTATTGATCGCCAGCACCGGCGAAGTCTCCGTCAGCCCGTAGCCTTCGAGAATGCGAATCCCGACGCCGGCAAACCAGCTCGCCGTGTCCATCCCCAGCGGAGCGCCACCCGCAATGTAATAGCGCACGCGCCCGCCAAACCCGCTCTGAATCTTGCTGAAGACCAGCTTGTTCGCAATTTTCCAGCCCGCTGCCGAGGGCGTCTCGCCGCGCAGAATTTCCTCGCGGTGCTTCTGACCGGTCTTCACCGCCCAGCCAAAAATGCGCTTCTTCAGGCCTGAAAGCGAAGCCTGCCGCTCCGCCTCCTGCCGCACCTTCTCAAAGACGCGCGGGACTGCAACCAGAACGGTTGGCCGAATCTCCTTCAGCGCGTGCGGAAGCCGCTCGAAGGTGGGGCAATATGCCACTGTGGCCTGCCGCGTATAGATCGCGTAATCCAGATGCCGCGCCGTAATATGCGAAAGCGGCAGAAACGAAATGCACGAATCCGCCTGCGAAATCTCAAATCCCGCCAGCGAGTAGTTCACATTCGACGCGATATTGCCGTGCGTCAGCATCACGCCCTTCGGTTCGCCCGTCGTACCCGACGTATAAATCAGCGTCGCCAGATCCTCCGGCGCAACGTCATAAGCCGCGCGATCGAATGCCGCATCCCGTTCCGAGCCGCGCCTATCCGCGTCCTTCAGCAGCGCCGACATCAGCACCGCATCGGCGACACCCGCATCGTCCATCATGACAATCTTCTCGACCGCCGTCTTCGCCCGCACTGCAGCCACTTTTTCGTACTGCTCCCGCGACGACACTACAGCCACGCGCGCGCCTGAATCAGCCAGCAGCATACCTATCTGCTCAGCCGTCAGCGTCGGATAGATCGGCACATCCACCGCGCCCATCGCCAGCGTAGCAAAGTCGGCGACAGCCCACTCCCAGCGGTTCTCTCCCAGAATCGCAACGCGATCGCCTTTCTTAATGCCCCATTCCGACAGCGCCTCTGCAAAAACCCGTACGCGCTGGTACACATGCATCCCGGAAAACGCCTGCCACTTCCCCGCCGCATCCATATAAAGGACGCTGTGCGGCTGCGGACTCGTGGCGGCGAGAAAGAAAATGTCATTGAGCGTCTTGAGCTGAAGCATATTGGCCGTCGCACTCCTCAGATGCCTCGACTAATCTATCGGAGCGGCAACCAAATGCCAAGCCGTGCGGAAAACACCGCTTGCATTTGCCGTACGCTTCCATCACTCTGTTAAACAACTTTCGCGCGGAGGAACGGAATGAAACCAATCGTGGCAACGACCAACGACATCACGCTCGCCATCTGCCGCCTCGTTCTCGGCATCATCTTCTTCATCCACGGCGCGCAGCTCGCCCTCGGCTGGTTCGGCGGCTTCGGATTCAGCGGTTCCATGCACTTCATGACTGTGCAACTCCACATCCCGGCACTTTTCGCCGTCATTGCCATCCTGGCCCAGTTCCTTGGCGGAATCGGCCTGATCGTCGGCCTGCTCAGCCGCATCGCCGCCTTCGGCATCGCATGCGTCATGCTGGTCGCCGTCATCAAGATCCATCTGGCGGTCGGATTCTTCATGAACTGGTACGGCGCGCAAAAAGGCGAAGGCTACGAGTACCACCTGCTTGTCCTCGCCATTTGTCTGCTGATTTTTGTGAAAGGCTCCGGCGCCCTGTCCATCGACCAGATCCTGAGCAAGTAATAAAGTCTTTTCGCGCCGAAAAACCTCGCTTATACTAAGCGGCAGCGGGAGGCTACAGTACGCATGGGTGGCAGGCTCGAGACTTTTCTCGGGAAGGCGCTCTTTGATTTCATATTCTCCCCCGCCGTCTTCTTCAAATTGGTGTTTCTCGGCAGGTTGGTCGTCTTCACGGCCCTGGAATTTTTTCGCCCTGCCCGTGCGCTCTCCTATCTGCATGTCATCGGCAGGGATCTGACAGCGTATGTCTTTTTCAGGTGTGCCATACTGCCGGTTGCACTTTACTTGAATGATCTCTTTCCCGGATATCACCCTGCTCCCGCGAGCGTTGCCCATTTGCCTCTCGGTGTAAGAGTCCTCTTCTATTTCATCCTTGCCGACTTCGGCCACTATTGGATACACCGCCTCACCCACACCCGCTATTTCTGGCGGGTACACAAATGGCACCATTCGCCAACCTACATGTATTGGCTTGGCGGAGTGCGCACCACAGTCCCCGATTTCTTCATGGTCAATATCCCTTATGTGCTGGCCTATTCTGTGCTGTATATCTCGCCCTGGTGGATGGCCAATGCCATCGCGGTCGCCAGCATTCTGCAGAATGACTGGATGCACATGAACGTCACCTGGCGCTCAAGGTGGCTGGAATGGGTTTTCGTCACGCCGCGGTACCACCACATCCATCACAGCGATAACCCTGAGCATTATGGCCGCAACATGGCCAGCCTGCTCACCATCTGGGACCGCCTTTTTGGCACATACCTCGACCCTGAAAAGATCGAGAAAGAGCTTTCTTTTGGAACCGGCGAGAAGGATAACCCGGTTCGGGTGATATTAGGGGTATAGCAGCCGCAGCCATGTCCCCAATCTGTCAACCGAACTTAGGCAGCCAATCGATACTCAATGCTGCGTCCTTCTACGGACCAGAGCTTTTCGCAATCGCCAGCCATAGATTCCAAGGTTGAGAACGCATACGGCCACGCCTGCGCTCGTTATCACCCAGTCGGGAAGGTTGGGATACACAATCGCGTCCAGGTAATGCAGCAGAAAACCGCCCTGAGACAAAGCCGTACCGGCCCCGGCTTCAAAGTGCTCTTCCGCCAAAGTCAGAGGACACGGCCATGGTCCCACCTCCACTACAATTCCCCAGATCAACGCCAGAATGTGCAGCGCACTCCACACCGGCCGGCCGCGCGTCCAGAAGGCTCCAAAGATGACCAGCCCAAGCCACACCAGATGGACAGCTACAATAACGACCGCAACAAAGGCCACAGCTCGGTCTCCCGTTAAGCTTCGGAGCCAGTTGATTCAGGAAGTCGCCGGTTGGCGGTTCGTTCTCCATATCCAGATACCCGCAACAATCAGCAGGGCAAATGCAATCGGACCGTTGGGCATCGTGTGACTTACCTGCAGCTCCCAACCGAAGGCCACCAGTAGGAGCGCAGGGATCCAGGAGATCTTCTTGTCCAGGAAAAGAGAAATCGCCAGAAACAGCGCCGCGAAAAATACCGCCCAGGAACCGGTCAGGCTGATAACTGATCCGACGCCGCCCACCCAGGGATCGATCCAAGTCGTGTTGAGCACCGTCTGCACGCCGCTGACCTGGTCAGCTGTCAGCTTGCCCTGGCTGGCGAGCGACTGGGTATTCAGAATGGTCCGGCCCAGGCCGCTGCCGCCGATCGAGTCAAGCGCGGTGTAATAGATCAGAAAGACAAAAGTCGCAACACGCGAGAGCCACGCCAACACCAACACTGCCGCCTTTGTACTGGCGGCCGTGAGGCCCGCAAGCATCCAGAGTCCGATCGCCACAAGTGCAACCATCGGGGTCTGTATCATGTGCAGCGTAAACCACCAATGCGGCCCAAAATACGCCAGCGCCTTAAATTGCGGATCGTACGCCTCCGGCTTCGACAGATATTGATACATTCCCGGCCGGATAGTGAAGCCGGCGGGATGAAACAACTCGATAACGACCAGGACCAGGGGCGCTACCAGCAGACATAACCACCACAGAATCTTTTGAAACGTAGCGTGCCGCATAGGTTTCTCCTTCGCAGCCGGAAGACGAAGATTCGTACTCGCGTATCCTACTCCATCGAGAACACACGGAACGGAATTCAGGCAGCGTACCGCTACACAAAGCTGAATTGACTGGCGCAGGCTTCCTTTGTCAGTTCAACCATAATCTGGCCGAATGAAGCATACAATGGCCAACGTCACTGCCATGCTTTCAATGTGGCGTCCGCACTTTAGGCAACTTCATTGAAGCATGATGTGGTCACAGCTACGGAAATGAAGCATAACCTGGCCACAAATTCATCTGGACCTTACTCCGCGTAAAAGCCACTTTCCCGAAAAAGCCGACACTCAGCCATGTGCCAACGTCCGGCTTGCCGACAACCCGCTCCCTGACCGTTCTGATTCTTGATTTCTCGTCTTAGTGGATATATATATTGATTCATATATATATGGTTGTGAACAAGCAGCCCAGTCCCGAAAGCTTCCTCCCGCTGAAGCCTCACTGGTTCCATGTTCTGCTGTCGTTGGCTAGCGAAGACCAGCACGGTTACGGGATCATGCAGGAGGTCCTTGAGCGCACAGGAGGGAAAGTGCACCTATGGCCCGCGACGCTCTACGGCACCCTGAAACGCCTCATTGACGAAGAACTCATTGAGGAATCCGGCGTGCGTCCGACGCCAGAGCTGGATGATGCGAGACGCCGCTACTATTGTTTGACCAGACTTGGCCGCCGCGTCCTGGCGGCCGAAAGCAAGAGGCTGGAGGATCTGGTTCGCATCATCCATGCGAAGCGCGGCATCTCCACGAGGCGGGCGGACTCATGACGTCGGCCCCAATCCGCCCAGTCGCTGTGACTCTGCGTTTGTATCGCGCCATGGCAGGTGCGTTCCCCTACGACTTCAAGAACGCCTATGCAGAGGAAATGCTCCAGCTGACCGAAGATGCGATTGAGCATATCTGGCGACGTCATGGCGCGTTCGGGCTATTGTGCCTGCTGGGAGATGTTGCGACTCGTGTAGCCGTGGAGCACTTTGCTTTACTATGGCGGGACATTCGTCATGGGCTGCGCATTCTCGCCAAGTCGCCGGGTTTCACTGCCGTTG
>Ga0335073_10002285_pt1 | contig 26174 bp, 25 predicted proteins | sample Lox_Sample_22_FD_207093 | JGI IMG/M metagenome (GOLD analysis project Ga0335073, IMG submission 207093) | Soil microbial communities from Loxahatchee National Wildlife Refuge, Florida, United States - Lox_Sample_2.2 | ecosystem: Environmental > Terrestrial > Soil > Wetlands | place: USA...
AGTCACAGCTCTCGCGCGCATTGGCGCGCCTGCGCCAGGGGTTGGCGCCGCAGGAGGATCAAGAGGCATGCACACCGATATAGACGAGAGAAACATCGCTCGCCGCCTGCGTGCGGCCGGGGACGAATCGGGCGAGGTACCGTATGACTGGGCTGAGTTTCAGCGCAGGCGGCACCGCTCGATGCTCACGCGCGTAATCGAGCGCAACCGTCCCGCGGCAATCGCCGCGGCCGTCTTGGCTGCCGTACTGGTCACTGCGGTACCGTTCCTCCACTCGGGTCATGAGCGCAAGCCGCCAATTGCATCGCCGGATGCCGGACGGCTTAGGCAGCCCACCGATTTGCAAGAACAGGCGCGCACGCGCGCCCTCGAAGGCTGGCTTGCGGGTCTGCCGCAGGATCACGCGATCGTACGTGTCGGTGCACACGCGGCCGTGACCAGCCTTCAGGACCAGATCGCCGCGTTGGACGATCTGATGAGCGCCGAGCGCGTGGAGGGTGCGAAGCCGACCCGGCTCGATGCCCTCGAGCGTCAGCGGTCGCAGCTCGTCAACTCGCTCGCCCAGGTGCAATACGCCGAGATGTTGGCCTCGGCAACCCCATGACCGCGCAAAGAGAATCCATATGAGAATCCATATCAGACCCCATGCGACCCTCCTGACACTGTGTCTCTCGCTTGCGGCGGCCGCGGCGTTTGCGGGCGATGGGCCCGCGGTGCCTCCTGCTCCCCCAGCCCCGCCGGCGCCCGCTGACTCCGCCGCGGTTCCAAACCCACCGGATGTCGAAGAATCCGCCCGGCGCGACCGCATGGAGGCAGAGGCTGCGCGCCGCCGCGAGGATGGGGCCGGGCAGCGTGAGGATGTGCTGCGTGCTCAGATGGACGCGGCGCGCCGCCGACTCGAAGTGGCGGCGCAGCAGCTCGCGGCGCTCTCCGCGCAGATGAATGGGCCGATGATGCAGCGCGTCGAGGCCCTAGCGGGTCTGCAGCGCGTCCTCGTCGGCGTGCAGCTCGACGATTCGAGCGCTGATGCGGGAGCGCGTGTGCGTGAAGTCAGTCCGGGAGGACCGGCGGAGCGGGCGGGCGTCCGCCCCGGAGATCTGATAGTGGCGGTGAACGGGACGAGTGTGCGTGGCCAGGAGCCCGCGGCGCACGTCGTCGAGTTGCTCCATGACGTCAAGCCGGGCGACAAGGTCGACCTGAGAGTGTCGCGGGACGGCAAGATCCGCGACCTCACGGTGACCGCTCGTCCGGACGGGGACGAATTCTTCTTCGCGCGGCAATTTCCCGATTTGCCCTCCCTGCCTCGAGTGAAGGCGTTCACCGCGTGGGGTGGTGGTCCGATGATCATCGGCGGCCCCATGGCGGACATCGAGCTCGCCAGACTCACGCCCGGGCTGGGCCGCTATTTTGGAACTGACACCGGAGTGCTGGTGGTGCGTGCGCCGCCCCAGGGGGGGCTGGGTCTGCAGGATGGAGACGTCATTCTGTCCATCGACGGACGCAAGCCGATCGACAGCTCGCACGTGATCCGGATCCTCGGCTCGTATGACCCCGGGGAGAAGCTCACGCTCGATGTGCTGCGGCTGCACCGCAGGATCTCGGTGGTGACGACCGTTCCGGCAGAGCCCCCGATGGGGGTGGTGACTGGGAGCGGCGCGGTACCGGGCCCCGGTCCGGTGATCGCCCTGAGCGGGAACGACCGGATGCCGTGATCCGAAGTGCCAAGGCCAGTACCATGCGCGCGTGCTGCGCGCCGACTTCGCCTATGACCTGCCACCCGAGCTGATCGCACAGGCCCCGCCGCCGGAGCGGTCAGCAGGGCGGATGCTCGTGCTCGATCGCGAGATGGCCGCCATCGCCGACCGGCGAGTCCGGGATCTGCCGGGCTTCCTCGCCCCAGGCGACTTGCTGGTGCTGAACGACACCCGCGTCGTTGCGGCGCGAGTCCTCGGCACGAAGCCTTCCGGCGGCCGAGTCGAGCTCTTTCTCGAGCGGCCGGTCGGTGAGAGTGAGGCGCTCGTCCAATTGCGCGCGAGCAAGCCCGTTCGCGCCGGGTTGGAGATTTCGACACCGGGGGGCAGCGTCCAGGTGCTCGCGCGAGAGGACAACTTGTGGCGTGTCCGCCTGCCCGCGCCGGCGCTCGATTTCTTCGACCGCTGGGGTCAGGTGCCGCTGCCGCCGTACATCCTGCGGCCCGCGAGCGAGCTCGACCGGCAGAGATACCAGACCATTTTCGCGCGGGAGCCGGGCGCCGTCGCCGCGCCCACCGCGAGCCTGCATTTTGACGAGCCTCTGCTCACGGAGCTGCGGGCACGCGAAGTGAGTCTTGCCTTCGTGACCCTGCACGTCGGCGCGGGTACATTTCAGCCGGTGCGTGCCGACGACCTCGAGTCACATGTGATGCACTCTGAGCGGGCCGCCGTCGGTGCCGCTACCTGCGAGGCCATCATGCGAGCCCGTAGCGCCGGGCGAAGGGTCATTGCCGCCGGAACGACAGTCGTGAGAGCCTTGGAATCAGCGGCCTTGAGCGCGGACGCGGACGGGGACGTCTCTGAGGCGGCAGAAGCGGCGGCGCTGCGGCTCGCGCCCTGGTCGGGCGAGACGAGACTCTTCATCAAGCCGGGCTTCAGGTTCCGGGTCGTTGACGCTCTGCTCACGAATTTCCATCTTCCCGAGTCGACGCTGCTGATGCTTGTCTGCGCGTTCGCGGGCTGCGAGCCTGTGCTGCGGGCGTACCGGCATGCCGTCGAGCAACGGTACCGTTTCTTCAGCTATGGCGATGCAATGTTGGTGACGACCGGGGTGAGCGCTTGAGACCCGTCTTCGAGCTGACCGCGACCGATGGCGCGGCTCGGGCCGGGAGGCTGCGGGCGGCGCATGGCGTCGTCGAGACGCCGGCCTTCATGCCGGTGGGGACCTACGGGACCGTGAAGGCCATGACGCCCGAGGAGCTCTACGGCCTCGGCGCCGAGATCGTGCTCGGCAACACGTTTCATCTGATGCTGCGCCCCGGCGTGCAGATCGTCGCCGCGCACGGCGGCCTGCACGAATTCATGAGCTGGAATCGGCCCATCCTGACCGATTCCGGCGGCTTTCAGGTCTTCAGTCTCAAGAGCCTGCGCCGCATCACGGAGGAGGGGGTGCGCTTCCGCTCACCGATCGATGGCAGCGAGGTGCGATTGACGCCCGAGGACTCGATGGAGGTTCAGTTGGGCCTGCGCTCGGATATTGCGATGGCGCTCGATGACTGCACGCCGCATCCGGCGACGGAGGCCGAGGCTCGCGAGTCGATGGAGCGGTCCATGAGATGGGCGGCTCGCAGCCACGCACGCTATCACCGCGACGAGCCTCCGGGCGGGCTCTTCGGGATCGTGCAGGGAGGGATGCACGGGTCGTTGCGGCTGGCATCCCTCGAGGCCCTGCTACGGCTCGAGTGGCCCGGACTCGCCGTGGGCGGCCTGGCGGTGGGCGAGCCGGAAGAGGAGCGGCTGCGGATTCTGGAAACCCTGGTCCCTCACATGCCCGCCGACCGCCCCCGGTACCTCATGGGGGTGGGCCGTCCGGAGGACATCGTGGCGGCGGTCCTGCGCGGCATCGACATGTTCGATTGCGTGATGCCGACGCGCCATGCCCGGAACGGACACCTCTTCACCGGCACGGGTGTCATCAACATCCGCAATCGCGTCCACCAGTCCGACCTGAACCCGATAGACCCGGAATGTGACTGCTACACCTGCCGGCACTACACGCGAGCCTATCTGCGGCATCTCGACCGCTGCAACGAGATCCTGGGCTGCCGCCTGAACACCATTCACAACCTCGCGTTCTACCTGCGGCTGATGCGGTCGCTCCGAGGGGCAATTGCCGAGGGCCGGGCGGCGGCCTTCGCCGCGGCTTATCTGGCGCGGCGGGCGGCGGCGGACGCTGTGGCATAATGGCGGGCCGAATTTGAAGAACAGCCATCTCCACTTGGTGAGTGCATGAATTCATTGATTCCCCCGGCCTGGGCGCAGGGCGCGGCGCCATCGAGCAGCGGCCAGTTCGCGCCGCTCCTGGTGATGGTGGTCTTCATCGTCATCTTCTACTTCCTGCTGATGCGGCCACAGCAGAAGAAGACCAAGGAGCACCAGCAGCTGATCTCGAAGCTGTCCGTGGGCGATGAGGTGGTGACCAACGGCGGCATGCTCGGGAAGATCACCGAGGTCGGCGACAGCTTCGTCACCCTCGAGGTCGCCGATGGGGTGCGCATCAAGGTGCAGAAATTCCAGGTGAGTGCCCTGATGCCGAAGGGCACCCTGAAGAGCGCCTGATCCATGCTCGAGTACGCCCGCTGGAAATACATCGTCATCGTCGCCGTGCTGCTGGTGGCGCTCCTCTTCGCGCTGCCGAACGTATTCGGCTCGGCGCCGGCGCTGCAGCTCGCCCACAAGGATCACTCGCCGGTCACCGCGGCCGAGGCCACCTCGATCGCCGACTATCTGCGCCAGCACGGGGTGCATTTCGAGAGCTTCTACGTCGACAGCAGCGGCCGTCTGATGGTGCAGTTCGCCAACGTCCCGGACGAGCTGCAGGGTCGCGATGTCGCGGATGCCGAGTATCAGGGCAATTATATCTCCGCCCTGTCGCTCGTCCCGAGGGCGCCGGCGTTCTTTCGCGCCCTGGGACTGAAGCCCATGCCGCTCGGCCTCGATTTGAGCGGCGGCCTCGATCTGCTCTACCAGGTGGACGTCAACAGCGCCGTGCAGCAGATGCTGCAGAATTATTCGCAGGATTCGGCCCGGGCGCTCGCGGCTGCGAAGATTTCCGTTCGTAACATCACGTTCACTACGACCAGCGGAAGCCCGCTGCAGAACGCGATTCGGATCGCATTCGCGCCCGGCACCGACCTCGACGCCGCGCAAAAGGCGCTCGCCTCCACCCTGCAAGGGCTCACGATCACGACGCAGAACGGTGCGGATGGCCCGCAGCTCGTCGCGGCCATGACGCAGGCTCAGGTGAAGCAGCGTGAGGACTACGCGATCGAGCAGAGCGTCACCATCCTGAGGAATCGCGTCAACCAGCTCGGTGTGTCCGAGCCCGCCGTGACGCGCCAGGGCGTCGATCGGATCGACGTGCAGCTGCCCGGCATCCAGAACGCCGCCGAGGTGAAGAACCTCCTCGGCCAGATCGCGCAGCTCGAGTTTCGCCTGCAGGACGAGACCGGCAACGCGGTGCAGGCGGAGCAGACCGGCGATGTGCCTCTGGGCGACAAGCTCTACACGCACACCGCGATGGGCTACCCGCTGTTGCTCAAGCGCGAGGTGATCGCCACGGGCGATCAGCTCACGAACGCGACCGCTGACTCGGGTCAGCAGGGACCGGAAGTCAATGTGACGCTCAACAGCAAGGCCGGCGACAACATGCTGCGCACCACGCGGCAGAATGTGGGCAAGCACATGGCGGTGGTGCTGATCGAGAAGCACGAGGAAACCTCCACCGTCAACGGCAAGAAAGTCACGCGCGAGGTCACCACTCAGCGGGTCGTCAACGACGCCACCATCCAGGGCGTCTTCAGCGACCGCTTCGAAATCACCGGCCTCAGCATGGGCGAGGCGAACGATCTCGCGATCCTGCTGCGCTCAGGCTCGCTGCCGACCGCAAACGTCCTGGTCAGCGAGCAGGTGATCGGGCCCAGCCTCGGGCGGGACAACATCAGAATGGGCATCACCGCCCTCGTCATCGGCATGGCGGGCGTGCTCGTCTTCATGGCGATCTACTACAAGGTCTTCGGCCTGGTCGCGGACCTCGTGCTGCTCGCCAACGTAGTGGTGCTGGCGGCGCTGCTTTCGATGATGGGCGCATCGCTGTCGCTGCCGGGCATTGCGGGCATCATTCTCACGGTGGGTATCGCGGTGGACGCCAACGTGCTGATCTACGAGCGCATTCGTGAGGAGATCCGCAAAGGCGTGTCGCCGCAGGCGGCGATCCGCTCGGGGTTCGAGAAGGCCTTCTCCGCCATCGCCGATTCCAACGTCACCACGCTCATCGCGGGAGTGGTGCTGTGGGTGCTCGGCACCGGGGCGGTCCGAGGGTTTGCCATTGTGCTGACGCTCGGCATATTCACTTCGATGTTCACCTCTCTCATGGGCAGCCGCGCACTCGTCACCCTCATGTACGGTGGCAGGCGCAAGGTCGCACGCCTGCCCATATAGTCAACATCCGACGGCTCTCCAGCCCGATTTTCAGGACTATCCCGTGGAATTCTTCAGTCATCAAACCAACTTCAAGTTCATGGCCACACGGCACGTGTGGTATGGCCTGTCCGCGATCCTCATGGTCGCCTCCATCGTGATGCTCTTCACCCGCGGCCTCAATCTCGCCATCGACTTCACGGGTGGGGTCAGCGCGCAGGCCACCTTCCCCGTGACCGCGGACCTGGGCGCCGTGCGCCGCCAGCTCGTTACCGCGGGCTTTGGCGATGCGCAGGTGCAGAATTTCGGCTCTTCGCGCAACATTGCGATCCGCCTGCCGCCATCGAAGATGAACCAGGAAGTGCTGCGCGAGCACATCGAGGCGGCGCTCAAGGCCGTCAATCCGGCGGCGACCCTGCAGCAGCTTTCGGTGGTGGGCCCGCAGGTGGGCAGTGAGCTCGAGACCAGTGCCGGCTGGGCGCTGTTTTTCACGCTGATCCTGATCTTCGGCTACATCGCCCTCCGCTTCCATACCTGGCGGCTGTCGTTGGGGGCGATCCTAGCCGTGATACACGATCCGATCCTCGTGCTCGGCTGGTTCGCGGCCTCGCAGACCTCGTTCGACCTGGCCGTGGTCGCGGCGGTGCTCGCCGTGATCGGCTACTCGTTGAACGACACGGTGGTGGTGTTCGACCGGATTCGGGAGCGCTTCGAGAGCAACCGCCGGCTGCCGCCGGATGTCGTGCTCGATCAGTCGATCAACCAGACGCTGTCGCGAACCATCATGACGAAGGTCGTGACCTCGATCGTGGTGGTGGCGCTGCTCGTCCTCGGCGGACCCGTCCTCAAGGGCTTCTCGGAAGCGCTGCTCATCGGCATCCTGGCCGGCACCTACTCCTCGATCTACATCTCGAGCGCGGTCGCGTTGGAGTGTGGACTGACGGCGGAGCACATCTTCCCGTCCGTGAAGAAGTCGGCCGTCGACTCCATGCCTTAGCTTCGTCTGGTGGCGCTCAGTTCGTGGCTGGGCGCGCGGTTCGAGCGGCGATGTTCCGCTGGCGTACCTGACTGTGGTGATAGCCGTAGAACGCGTACACCAGTACGCCGATCAGCGTCCAGACCGCAAGGCGTACCCAGGTGCTGACCGGCAGGGAGTACATCATCAGGAAGCAGATGACGGCGCCGGCGGTACAGGTCAGCCACGGCAACGGCGCTCTGAACGGGCGCGGCAGGTCCGGACGCGTATAGCGCAGGACGAGGACGCCGATACAGACAGTAACGAATGCCAGTAGGGTTCCGATCGACACCAACTCACCCAGGATGCCGACTGGGAACAAGCCACCGACGACCGCGGCACAGGAGGCGGTGACCACGGTGCCTGTCGAGGGCGTGCGGTACTTCGGATGCACGCGGCCGAACACCTTAGGCATCAACCCATCCTGCGCCATGGCGAGGAAGATGCGCGCTTGGGCGATGGTCATCACCAGCATGACCGAGGTCATGCCGGCGATGGCCCCGAGCTTGATCGGCAGCCCGAGCCATCGCAGCGCCGGATAGGCATCGAGAGCAACGGCGAGAGGGGCGGAAACGTTGAGCTTCGTGTAGCTCACCATGCCCGTGAGCACCAGGGAGACGGCGACGTAGAGAATGGTGCAGACGATCAGGCTCGCCAGAATCCCGATCGGCATGTCGCGCTGCGGGTTCTTCGTCTCCTGCGCGCAGGTGGAGATGGCATCGAACCCGATGTAGGCGAAGAAAATCACCCCGGAGGCGGCGAGCACTCCGCTTAACCCAAAGACGCCGGAGGTGCCGGTGTTCGGCGGGATGAAGGGATGCCAGTTGGCGTGTTGAATGTAGCCGATGCCCAGGAATACGAACAGCAGCACCACGGTGACCTTGATGGCCACGATCACCGAGTTGAACGCCGAGGACTGCTTGATTCCGACGTAACAAATGATGCCTAGCGCCGCCACGATCGCGACCGCCGGGACGTTGAGAATCGCTCCCGTGCGTACGATCGAGAAACCCTGCCCGGCCATTCCGCCCTGCGCGAAGGGTGCATGCGACAGCGCGTAGGGCAGATGGATTCCGAACTGATCCAGCAGGCTCAGCACATAACCGGACCATCCGACGGAAACGGTTGCGACCGCGAACAGATACTCGAGAATGAGATTCCAGCCGATGAACCAGGCGATGCCCTCCCCGAGGGTCGCGTAGGAGTACGCATATGCACTGCCCGTCACCGGGATCATGGCGGAGAACTCCGCGTAGCAGAGCCCTGCGAACGCCGAGCCCAAGCCGGCGACGATGAACGACAGCGCCAGCGCGGGTCCGGCGTGGTTGGCCGCGGCGGTGCCGGTCAGAACGAAAATCCCGGTGCCGATGATCCCGCCGATACCGAGAAGGGTGAGCGCCGTGGCCGAGAGCGTGCGGTGCAGTTGCTGCCCCTTCGCGTCGGATTCCTTGATTTCGGCGATCGACTTGGTGACAAAGAGTTGGCTTGGCATGCGCCGGGACTCTACACAAGCGACTGCGCCAAAGCCAGCAAGCCCGCTCGCGCGGACGCGCCGCGGGCGCAGGTCGGCGCAAATCAGATTGGCCCACAGTCGCCTGCGGCGCTTTGGCCGAGCGCGGCCACGTGACTCCGTTGACCTCGCGGCCCCGGGGAGCGGCCCTGGGCCGCTTGGGTTACATGCTTTTGGGGACGTGCGGCGCGAAGAGCTCGAGCAGCGCGGCGTATACCTTCGGCGTGCCGGCGAGCACGTCCGCGCCCAGGAGGTACTCGGCGCCCGTGAGAGTGCCGATACGGCCGCCCGCCTCCTGGATGAGCAGCGTTCCGGCCGCCGTGTCCCAGGGCGACAGCCCGATCTCCCAGAAGCCATCGATCCTGCCGGCTGCGACATAAGCCAGGTCGAGCGCCGCTGCTCCGGGGCGGCGTACGCCGGCCGTGCTCTGCGTCGCGGCTTTCAGCATCTCCATATACGCATCGAGGTAGTCCGCGTTCGAGCGGAACGGGAAGCCCGTGCCTATGAGAGCGCCCTCGAGCGTCCGCTGCTTGCTGACCCGAATGCGGTGGTTTTCCAGGTGCGCACCGCTGCCGCGCGTCGCGGTGAAGAGCTCCTGGCGCATGGGGTCGTAGACCACCGCGATTTCGAGCCGGCCCTTCTGCTGGCAGGCGATCGAGACGGCGAAAGTCGGAAAGCCATGCAAAAAGTTGGTGGTGCCGTCGAGCGGATCGATGATCCAGACGCTGTCGTGCTCACCGCTGCGGCCGCTCTCCTCGGCGAGCACCGCGTGGTCGGGATAGTGCCGGCGGATGATGCCGATGATCTCCTGCTCGGCGTTGCGGTCGACCTCGCTCACGAAGTCGTTGCGCCCCTTGGCGGTGATGGTGAGCGATTCCAGCCGGTTGAGGCTGCGGACGATGACTTCGCCGGCACGGCGCGCGGCGCGGATTGCGATATTGAGAAGCGGGTGCACGGAAGCTCGCGTGAAGGGCGGGGCCCTTGCGGCCACCGTTGATCCGCCCTAGCGTAACATGAGTAGCAGGTCGCCATGGACACCCCGCCAATCAGCATCGTTCTCGTCGAGCCCTCGCATCCCGGCAACATCGGGGCGGTGGCCCGCGCCATGAAGAACATGGGGCTCGAGCGGCTGGTGCTGGTCAATCCGCGGCAGTTTCCGCACAGCGAGGCAATTGCGCGCGCCTCCGGCGCCGATGATGTCCTGGCGAATGCGCGCCTGGTCACGAGCGTCGCAGAGGCCGTCGCCGGTTGCGGTTTCATCGTCGCCACCACTTCGCGGACGCGCGATCAGTATTTCCGGGTGGCGGACGTGCGGGAAGCGGCGGCGCGGGTGCTGTCGGAATCGCGCCGCGGCCCGGCCGCGGTGCTCTTCGGATCGGAGCGGGCGGGTCTCACCAACGAGCAGCTCGAGGCCGCGCACCTGCTGATCCGCATTCCGGCGAGCGGGGCCTACCCGTCGCTCAACCTCGCCATGGCGGTGCAGATCGTCGCCTACGAGCTGTTTCGTGCCCGCGGTGTGCAGATCGATACCGCACCGGCCGCCGGGCCGCTCGCCGACCCGGAAGAGATGGAGCGGCTCTACGGACACCTCGCGCAGGTGTTGGAGGCGATCGATTTCCGCGACCGTACGCAGGGCGGCACCCATCTCATGGCAAGGCTGCGGCGACTCTTCCAACGCGCGGCGCTCGATCGCAACGAAGTCAACATCCTGCGCGGCATTCTGACGGCGGTGCAGAGCCGCCGGCGGCGGGCCGGCGCCGCCGCGGAGCGCGAGTGACCCCGCCCGAGCCGATCTATCTCGACTATGCGGCGACGACGCCGGTGGATCCGGCGGTGGCCGCGGCGCTGGGTCGATGCCTCACGGATTTCGACTACGTTGGCAATGCCTCGTCGGTCACGCACGGCTTCGGCCGCCGCGCCGCCGAGCGCATCGAGCGGGCGCGCGCCGAGGTCGCGGCGCTGATCGGCGCGGCCCCCGCGGAGATCGTCTTCACCTCCGGCGCCACTGAGTCCAACAATCTGGCCATCGTCGGCGCCGCGCGCGCCAACGCCTACCGCGGGCGGCACATCGTGAGCTCGCGGATCGAGCACAAGGCGGTGTTGGATCCGCTGAAGCGGTTGGAGAAGGAAGGCTTCACCGTCACGCTCCTGACGCCGGACCGCCGCGGCAGAATCGATCCCGACGCCGTTGCCGCGGCACTGCGCCCGGACACGGTGCTGGCGTCGATCATGCTCGTCAACAACGAGATCGGTGCGATCGGGGATGTCGCCGCCATCGGCGCGCTCTGCCGGGCGCGCGGCGTGCTGCTCCACAGCGATGCCGCGCAGGCGGCCGGCAAGATTCCTCTGGACGTGCATGCTTTGCCGCTCGACTTCGCCTCCATCACGGCACACAAGCTGTACGGTCCCAAGGGTGTCGGAGCGCTCTATGTGCGCTCCGCGGCGCGAGCCCACCTGCAGCCGATTCTCTTCGGCGGCGGCCAGGAGGGGGGCCTCCGACCGGGCACTCTGCCCACCCACCAGATCGCCGGCTTCGGTGTGGCGTGCGATCTCGCCCGCCGCGAGCTGCCGGCAGAGTACGGCCGGCTCGCCGGCTTGCGGGACCGGCTGTGGCGAGGGCTTGCGGTGCTGCAGGGCGTGCATGCGAACGGGGAGGGTGCGGCTTGCGTGCCGGGCATTCTCAACGTGTCGTTCGAGGGGGTCGACGGGGAGAGCCTGGTGGCGGGACTGCCTGAGCTGGCGGTCGCAACCGGGTCGGCGTGCAATTCGGCATCCGCCGAGCCTTCCTACGTGCTGCGGGCCCTCGGCAGGGACACCCAGCTCGCCCAGAGCTCTCTGCGCCTGAGCTTCGGGCGGTTCAGCGTCCCGGAGCACATTGACGTTGCAGTGGCCGCCATCCGGCGAGAGGTCGCGCGCTTGCGCGGCCTTTCGCCTGCCTCAGAGCCAAGCGGAGGGCCGGGAGAGCGCGGCCACGGCCTCCGAGCCCCCGGCTCATCGAGCGCCAGCCAGACCGTTGGCCATCCCGTTGGTGAGCTCGTTGGTGAGGCGGGTGGTCCCGGACAGGAGGTCTGGGTCCGATTCAGGCTTCAGATCGCGGATGGCGTCGTGAAAAGCGCACTGTTCAAGGCCTATGGCTGTCCCCATACTCTGACGGTGGTCGCCTGGGTGACCGACCGGCTGGGCGGCCGGGGCCGCGCCGACCTCGCGCCGGGGACGCCGGCGGAGTGGGCTGAGACGCTTGCCGTACCGGTCGAGAAACTCGGACGCCTGCTGGTAGTCGAAGATGCGCTCGCGGACTGTGCCCGGCACTGGCCGCATGAAACGTAGGCACAGGGACGTGCCCCGCCGCCGCAGGTGGCGGGCATTGAGCAAAAAACCACGCTTTTTTGCTCAATGCGCGCTGGGCCGGGCACGATGCCCGGATCCAGCGCTCAGACAAGGGTAATATCACGCTCATGGCCATTTCGCTGACCGAATCTGCTGCACATCGCGTCAAAACGTTTCTCGCCGCTCGCGGGCATGGCGTCGGACTGCGCCTCGGGGTGCGCAAGACCGGATGCTCCGGCTTCGCATACGTCGTGAACTATGCCGACGAAGTCCATGACGGCGACCTCGTCTTCGAGGACCGCGGGGTGAAGGTCTGCGTCGATCCGGAGAGCCTGCCGCTGATCGACGGCACCATCGTGGACTTCGTCAAGCAGGGGCTCAATGAGGCGTTCCGCTTCCGCAACCCCAACGTCAAAGGGGAATGCGGTTGCGGGGAGAGCTTCAGCGTGTAGCGGCCGGGGCAGCCCAAAGGGTAAACTGTAGGGCTACGTTCCCGACCAGCTATCCTTAGAAAGGACCCCCCGAATGGCGCTAGAGCGCACCCTGTCCATCGTCAAGCCCGATGGCGTCAGCCGCAACCTGATCGGCGAGGTTTACCGCCGCTTCGAGCAGGCGGGTCTCACCATCGTCGCCGCCCGCATGCTGCGCCTCTCCGAGCGTGAGGCCGAGGGTTTCTACGCCGTTCACCGGGAGCGCCCGTTCTTCAAGGATCTGGTGCGTTACATGACCTCCGGCCCGGTCGTGGTGCAGGTGCTCGAGGGCGAGAACGCCATCGCGCGCAACCGCGAGATCATGGGTGCCACCGATCCAAAGAAGGCGGCGCCCGGGACGATCCGCGCCGACCTCGCGCTCAGCATCGAGCAGAACGTGGTCCACGGCTCCGATGCGCCGGACACGGCGGCCCGCGAAATCGCCTATTTCTTCAGCGCCACGGAGCTGCATCCGCGCGCCTGAGCCGCGGAGTCCGCCATGACCTCTCCCGATACGACCGCGACGAATCTGCTCGGGCTGCCACGCCCGGCGCTCGAGGCGTTCGTGGCGGGCCTCGGCAGCAAGCCGTTCCGCGCGCGCCAGCTCATGAACTGGGTGTACAAGCGCGGCGAGTCCTCTTTCGAGCGCATGACGGACCTCGCCAAGGACTTCCGCGCCCAGCTCGCGGAGCGCGCCAGCGTCGCTGCGCCGCAGATCGTCACCGCGCAGCAGTCAGCCGACGGTACGCGCAAGTGGGTGTTGCGAGCCGATGCCTCGCAGGCATTCGAGATGGTTTTCATCCCGGAGCCGGACCGTGGCACGCTCTGCATTTCCTCGCAGGTTGGCTGCGCGCTCGATTGCTCGTTCTGCTCGACCGCGCAGCAGGGCTTCAACCGCAATCTGACCACCGCCGAGATCGTCGGCCAGGTCTGGCTCGCCAATCGCGAGCTCTCGGGCTCGTTCGCGCATGAGCCGGCACGCGAGCGCATAGTGACCAACGTCGTCCTCATGGGCATGGGCGAGCCGCTTGCCAATTTCCGCAACGTCGTGCCGGCGCTCGAGATATTCCTCGATGACTTCGGGTTCGACCTCTCGCGCCGGCGCGTGACCCTGTCGACCTCGGGGCTCGTGCCACAGATCTACAAGCTCGCGGAGCACAGCAACGTGGCGCTCGCGGTTTCCCTCCACGCGCCCGATGACGGGCTGCGCAACGAGCTCGTGCCGATCAACCGCAAACATCCGATCGCGGAGCTGCTGGAGGCGTGCTGGCATTACCTCGACGAGCAGAACGGCCGCAGCGTGACCTTCGAGTACGTGCTGCTCGCCGGCGTCAACGACTCGCCGGCGCAGGCGCGCGCCCTCGCCAAGCTCCTCGCAGGTCATCCGGCGAAGGTGAACCTCATCCCGTTCAACCCTTTTCCGGGTACGCGCTATCGCCGCTCCGCTCCCGAGGTGGTGCAATGCTTCCGCGATGAACTGATCCGTCGCGGTGTGCTGGCCACGGTGCGCCGCACGCGCGGCGATGACATCGATGCCGCCTGCGGTCAGCTCGCCGGGCAGGTGATCGACCGCACCACGGTGCGGCTCGGCAGCCGCGTCTTCGGCCTCGCGGTGCAGGCATGACGAAATCGTCCGCAACGATTTTGGACGGCGCCAGCCGGGCGGCCGTTGCCATCATCGCCGCGCTGCTCGCTGCCCTGCTGGCGGGTTGTGCCAACCAGCAGCAGGTGCGGCAGCGCGACGATGCCGCCATTTACAACACGGAGCTCGGGATCGCCTACATGCGCCGCGGCGATCTTGCCGTCGCGCAGACCAAGCTCGATCGCGCGTTGAAGGAAAACCCCGACGATCCGGACGTCCACAGCGCACGCGCCCTGCTCTTTGCCCGGCTGCAGCAGCCCGAGCAGGCCGACCGCGAATTCCGCGAGGCATTGCGCCTCGCACCCAAGAATCCCGATTTCCAGAACAACTATGCGGTCTACCTCTGCAGCGTCGGCCGCTACGATGAGGGTGTCCAAACCTTCCTGCGTGCCGCGCACAATCCGGAGTACTTGACGCCGGAGCTCGCGTACGTCAACGCGGGCATCTGCCTGCGTTCCGCGCATCACAGTGTCGAGGCGTTCCAGATGTTCGTCGATGCGCTCACCATACGGCCCAACTTCCCGCAGGCCCTGTGGCAGCTCGCCGACCTCAATTTCTCCGAAGGCAAGCTCGCCGATGCGCGCCAGGAAATCGAATCCTTCCTTGCCTCCAACCAGGAGACACCGGACCTGCTCCTGCTTGCCGTCAAGGTGATGCGCGCACAGCATGATGCGCTCGATGCGGAGCTCTACGCGCGCCGGCTGCAGCTCGACTTTCCGAATTCGGCCGAGGCGCGTGAGCTGGCCTACCTCGGTCACAACCCGGGCTGACCGCCATGTCGGAAGCCATCGGCGCGCGGCTACGCAGCGCCCGTGAGCGCAGGCGCCTCACCATTCTGCAGGCCGCGGAGCGGCTGCACGTCGACCCCGACATTCTCGAGGCGCTGGAGGCGGATGACTTCGCGGCGCTCGGCGCGCCGGTCTACGTGAAGGGGCACCTGCGCCACTACGCGGAGCTGGTGGGCGAGTCGCCGGAGGCGCTGTTCGAGCTCTACTCGCAGGGCGCCCGCATGCCGCCGCCGGACCTGACACGCGTCCCCAGGCCGGTAGCGGACGATACCGGAAGGTTGGTGGCGCCCGCGGTGATCGTGGTGATCGGTTTCGCGGTGGCGGGCACCGTATGGTGGGGTCTGTCGCTGTCGCACCGGCACTGGCTGATAGCGGCCTCCCGTCCCGTGCCGATCACGGTTCCCGCGGCAACGCCGGTAGAGCCGGGTCAGCCCGTGAAGCTGACACCGGCTGGCGGCACGGCTTCGCCGCAGGTGCGCTCGAGCAGCGGCCGGGCGGCGGCTGCCGCCGTGCCTGCTCACGGCGAGATCGCGGCCATATTCGTGTACTCCAACGACAGCTGGACGGAGGTCTACGACGGCACCGGGCGGCGGCTGCTCTATGGCCTGTTTCTCGGGCATGCGACGCGTACGCTCGAAGGCGTACCGCCGCTCAGTGTCTTACTCGGAGACGCCAGCGGCGTCACGATCAAGGTTGATGGCCGTGCGGAGTCGTTCTCGCCCTTCGTGCGGCCCGATCACACCGCCTGGTTCCTGATTGCCGCCGACGGACGCGTACTTGCCGCGCCGCGAAAGAATGGAGGTTGAGTTGACGGTAGAGATCCAGCCGATCCGCGGCATGAACGATGTGCTGCCCGCCCAGATCGGCGCCTGGCACCGCTTGGAGGACTGTGCGCGTGAGCTGCTCGCGGCATACGGATACGAGGAGATCCGGGTCCCGGTGGTGGAGCACACCGCGCTCTTCAAGCGGGCGATCGGCGAATACACCGACGTCGTCGAGAAGGAGATGTACACCTTCCCGGATCAGGGCGGGGACAGCCTGACCCTGCGTCCAGAGGCGACTGCGGGCATCATGCGCGCGCTCATCTCGAATGGCATGCTCCGCGGCCAGCGCCACAAGCTCTGGTGCATGGGCCAGATGTTCCGTCACGAGCGGCCGCAGAAGGGCCGCTACCGGCAGTTCAACCAGATCGACCTGGAGGCGGTCGGCTTCCCCGGTCCCGACGTCGATGCGGAGCTGATTGCCCTCACGGCGCGCCTCTGGCGCCGGCTCGGCATCGAGCGGGTGCGTCTCGAGATCAATTCCCTGGGCACGCCGGAATCGCGGCGCATCTACCGCGAGAAGCTGATCGCCTACCTGCGTGCGCACGAGAGCGCGCTGGACAGCGACAGCCGGCGGCGGCTCGAGGGTAATCCGCTGCGGGTCCTCGACAGCAAGAACCCGCAGATGAGCCCGATCATTGCGGGCGCGCCGCTCCTCACCGATCATCTGGACCCGGAGTCGCGCGAGCACTTCGATGCGCTCTGCGCCGCCCTGGAGTCCGTCGGCATCCCCTATCGGGTCAATCCGCGGCTGGTCCGCGGGCTGGATTACTACAGCCGCACGGTGTTCGAATGGATCACCGACGCACTCGGGGCCCAGGATGCCGTATGCTCCGGCGGCCGCTACGACGGGCTCATTGCCCAGCTTGGCGGCGAGCCGACGCCCGGCGTCGGCTTCGCCATGGGGATGGAGCGGGTCGTGGAGCTGCTCGTGCAGGCGGGTCAGTCTCCGGCGGCGCCTGCTGCGGACGTCTACGTGGTGGTGAGCGGGGCGCGAGCGAGCGCCGCGGGCATCGGCCTGGTCGAGCGGCTGCGGGACGAGCTGCCGGCGCGCCGGTTCGACCTCAATCTCGGCGGCGGCAATTTCAAGGCGCAATTTCGCCGCGCCGATCGCAGCGGCGCCGCGCTCGCGGTCATCCTGGGCGATGACGAGCTCGCGCGGGGTGTCGCGGCCGTGAAACCTTTGCGCAACGAGGCAGGTCAGAGCGAGTGCCCGCTGCCCGAGCTAGCCGCCGCCATCGAAGCGGCACTTACCGGCGCCGCGGCGCGGGCGGAATGAGGAGGGGGCGGTGGACGATTATTTACTGAGTGAACGTGAACAGTGGGAAGCGCTCAAGCGCCGGGTGCGGGAGAACGCGCCCGCGGTCCTGGCCGGCATCGCCGTCGCCGCCCTGGGGCTCGGAGGCTATCGCTGGTGGCAGGCCCGCGTGAACAACGTGGACCTCGCGGCCGGCGCCACCTACATCCAGATGGAGAATGCCTTCGCGCAGGGTAACCGCCCCGAGGCCTTCATTCTGCTCGGAGTTCTGGAGCGTCGATACGCCTCTTCACCCTACGCGGATCAGGCGAAGTTGGCCTCCGCGAGGGCGTTCGTCGAAGACGGCCAGCTCTCGAGAGCGGCCGATGAGTTGCGGGACGTGATGCAGCATTCTCATGACTCCATTCTGAGTCTCATCGCACGACAAAGGCTGGCACGCGTGCAAATCGCGCAGCAGCAGCCGTCGGCGGCGATTGCGACGCTGAACGGAGCCAATCCCGGCGCGCTGGCGCCGCAATATGAGGAGGCGCGCGGCGACGCCTACTACGCCATGGGCGATAAATCAGACGCCCTGGCGCAGTACCGACTCGCCCGCGCCAAGGCGGGAAACGAGAGCGACTCGGAGCTCCTCGACCTGAAGATATCCGACCTCGCGGCCGATGCCGCCTCGCCCTCCCACCCCCATTGACCATTGCGCGCTGCGCCTGAGGGATCCCTTGCAAACCAACACCATGCGATCGATGCGCTGCTGGGCCGTGCTGGCCGCGGCTATCTGCCTGCTGGTCGCCTGCTCCAAGAACAAGAACCCGGAACAACCGGCGAAGCTCGGCCCGATCAAGTCGAGCCTGCGCGTGGAGCGCATCTGGCACGCCTCGGTCGCCGACCGCGGTGCGAAGAAGCTGCGCCTCGGTCTCGGTCTCGCGGTCGATGGCAGTCGCGTATTCGCATCAGGTTACCGTGGCCAGGTGGCGGCGTTCGATCTCCATACCGGCCATAGACTCTGGCACACCAACACGAAGCTGCCGCTCGGCGGCGGACCGGCTGTGCGCGGCAACCTGGTCGTGGTGGGCGCCACGGACGGACATGTGATTGCGCTCAACGCGGCGGACGGCAAGCCGCTCTGGACGGTGCTCATCAACGGTGCCGTGATCGCCCCACCGGCTATTTCCGACAACGTGGTCGCGGTACGCTCGGTCGACGGCAGGCTGCGCGGCCTGTCTCCGACCGATGGCCACGAGCTCTGGGAGGCAGAGCAGGACGTGCCTTCGCTCTCACTGCGCGGCACGTCGACGCCCGTCATCGTCGGCGATCTCATCATCTGCGGCTTCGACAACGGCAAGGTCCTTGCCGTGAACTCGGGCGACGGCTCGCAGGTCTGGCTGGCAACGATCTCGCAGCCGCATGGACGCACGGAGATCCAACGCCTGGCCGACGTGGATGGTCCGCTGGAGGTTGCCGACAAGGACATCTACACCGTGGGTTATCACGGTAACGTCACCATGCTCGCGCTCGACAGCGGTCAGACATGGTGGTCTCACAAGGCATCGAGCTATCGTGGCTTGGCGATGGATAAGGACGCGGTCTACATGTCGAGCGCCGACGGGCAGATCGTTGCGCTCAATCGCAGCAACGGCGCCGTCATCTGGCGCCAGTCCGCGCTGGCCTACCGCGGGCTCACGGCCGTCGCGGTCGGCGATGACGCCGTGATCACGGCTGATTTCCAGGGTTACGTTCACTTCCTGGACAAGCACACCGGCGCGTTCATCGCCAGGGTGCGAAGCGGCAAGCTGCGCATCAGCAACCCGCCCGTCGTCGAGGGCGACGAGGTCGTGGTCATCAACGACGACGGCCGCATCAATGCATACCGGATGTCTCCCCGCAAATAACACCAGCAGCATCCCATGCTGCCCATCGTCGCTCTCGTAGGTCGGCCCAACGTCGGCAAGTCGACCCTGTTCAACGTGCTCACCGGCACGCGCGATGCGATCGTGGCGGACGTGCCCGGACTCACCCGGGACCGCCAGTACGGCTTCGGGCGCCTGGGAGCGGTGCCTTTCGTGGTGATCGACACGGGTGGTCTGGTCGAGAACCCGAAGGGCATCGAGGCCCAGATGCGCGCCCAGACGGAGCGTGCGGTGGCCGAAGCCGATCGGCTCATCCTGCTGGTGGATGGGCGGGCGGGTCTCACGCCCCAGGACGACTTCGTCGCCCGCGAGCTGCGCAAGTCCGGCAAGCCGACGACGCTCGCCGTCAACAAGTCGGAGGGGTTGGATCTCGACGTGGCGGCGGCCGATTTCCATGCGCTCGGCCTGGGGGAGCCGATCGGCATCTCGGCGAGTCACGGGCAGGGATGCGAGGAGCTGATGGCTCAGGCGTTCGCCGGGCTGGAGTCGCAGCCGCAGTCGGACGGCGACGCGACCGATCCGGCCGCCGAGGGAGTGCGCATTGCCATCATCGGCCGGCCCAATGTCGGCAAGTCCACGCTCGTCAACCGCCTGATCGGCGAGGAGCGGGTCATCGCGAACGATCAGCCGGGCACCACCCGCGACAGCATCCTGGTGCCGTTCGAGCGCGACGGGCGGAAGTTCCAGCTCATCGATACGGCCGGCATGCGTCGCCGCGCCAGGATCGAGGATGTGGTCGAGCGGGCGAGCGTCGCGAAGACACTGCAGGCGATCGATGAGGCTCACGTGGTGATCCTCGTCGTCGATGCGCATGACACGGTCTCGGAGCAGGACGCAAGCGTGCTCGGCGTCGCGCTGCAGCGCGGCCGGGCGCTCATCATCGCCATCAACAAGTGGGACGGGATTCCACCGGAGCAGCGCGAGCAGATTCATCGGCAACTGGCGCTGAGGCTCGATTTCGTGCCGTTCGCGCCGCTGCACTTCATCTCGGCACGGCACGGCACGGGAGTTGGCGAGCTCATGCAGTCGGCCGTACGCGCCTACGAGGCGGCCATGCGCGAGATGCCCACCAGGGAGTTGACACGCACCCTGGAGCACGCGCTCACGGTGCATCAGCCCCCGCTCGTGCACGGCAGGCGCATCAAGCTGCGCTACGCGCATCAGGGCGGGCGGAACCCGCCGCGGATCATCATCCATGGCAATCAGACCTCGTCCGTTCCGGATGCCTACACGCGATACCTGGTAAACGTCTTTCGCAAGACGTATGACCTTTTCGCGACGCCCGTCGTCATCGAGTACCGTACCGATGGCAACCCGTATGACAGGTCGCGAAGGATCCGCCGCGGACCCCGGCCGCGAGCGCGCTGATCGTGCCGCGCAGGCGTTGCCCGGCTCTGCTCGTCAGCGCACCTGCCTCGGGTCAGGGAAAGACCACCGTTACTGCCGCGTTGGCGCGGCATCACGCCTCGCAGGGTCGCGCGGTTCAGGTGTTCAAGACCGGTCCGGATTTTCTCGACCCCATGATTCTCGAGCGCGCGAGCGGCCGGCCGGTCTATCAGCTCGATCTGTGGATGGGAGGCGAGGCGCATTGCCGCAGGCTCCTCCACGAGGCGGCCGGCGCCGCCGACCTCATCCTGATCGAAGGCGTCATGGGTCTTTACGATGGCACGCCGAGCAGTGCCGACCTGGCGCGACTCTTCGGGATCCCCGTGCTGGCGGTAATCGACGCCGGGGCGATGGCACAGACGTTCGGCGCGGTCGCGTACGGGCTCGCGCACTATTCGCCCCCGCTTCCCTTCCACGGCGTGTTGGCCAACCGTGTGGCCGGACCCGGGCACGCGGGTCTCGCGAAGCAGGGCGTGCCTGCGGGCATGCGGTTCTTGGGCGGTATTTCCCGGGACGCCGCGCTCGAGCTGCCGGATCGGCATCTCGGGCTCGTTCAGGCGGAGGAGGTCGCCGACCTCGAGGAGCGCCTGTCTGCGGCGGCCTCGGCGCTGGCTGGTACCGAGCTGCGTGACGTGCCGCCTGCAATCGAGCTGACCGCCCCGGACGCCGACGCGCACGTCCTCGAGCGCCCGTTGGCGGGCGTTCGGATCGGGGTCGCGCGCGATCGGGCATTCTCCTTCATCTATCCCGCGAATCTCGATGTGCTGCGCGCCATGGGCGCCGAGCTGACGTTCTTCTCGCCGCTTGCGGCGAAGGGCCTGCCGCCGGTGGACAGCCTTTATCTGCCGGGCGGTTACCCGGAGCTGCACCTCGAGCGCCTGAGCGCCAACCGCGAGTTTGCCGACGCGCTGCGGCGGCACGTCGAGTCAGGCAAGCCGGCGTACGCCGAGTGCGGCGGCATGCTGTACCTGTTGGAGTCCATGACCGACAAGGAGGGAAAGCGTGCGACTCTGGCCGGCATCCTGCCCGGGCGCGCGATCATGCACACGCGCCTGCAGAGCCTCGGCTACCACACAGCGTCGCTACCGGGCGGCAAACTGCGCGGTCACACCTTCCACCACTCCACGATCGAAACACCCCTCACTCCCGCGGCCCTCACCGAGCGTGCGCAATCCAGCGCGGCGGGAGAGGCGATATATCGCCACGGACGGTTGGTGGCGACCTACTTCCACGGGTACTTCCCCTCGAACCCGCTGGCAGCGGCGCAGCTCTTCACGCCATAGCGCGGCCTATTGCCCGCCGGCGCCGCTGGCGCCGGATTCCGGGCCCAAAGTGGCGGGAGGCTTGGTGCGCTGCAGCACGCCGAGGTAGTAGAGCACGTAATAGCCCACGACCGCGCCGAACGCGGCAAGCAGGAACGGACTGTGTTGATACATGGCGACGACACTTTGCGCGGCGGCCGCAGGCGGGGTCACGCCGTCGTATATACCGAGGAAGCGATACAGGAACCGACCCACGAGGAGCGCGGCTATCACCAGGCCGATATAGGCGTGCGGCGTGTAGAAGCGCCCGTGGGACGTGACCTCGAACTTGGTGTACCTGAGCCCGACGTAGGCGAGCGCTGCGCCGCAGACGATGCCGGCTGCCAGGACACCGAGCAAATCGACATCGCGCGCAGTCGTGGCGCCGATGAGAACAGTGACCAGCGTGAGGATGCCGATCCTGAACCACATGCGCTTGTCCCGGACGCGCTGGCGGCCAAACGAGCGCCGCATGCGCCGATAAAGGGCCCACACGACGATGGCGGTGATGAGATAGGGAGTGACGGCTCGCGGATCCATTGTTACCTCGGTCCGAAGGGGACGAGCATGGGAACTCTGCTGCGGTAGCTGTCGTACGCGCCCGGGTCGAGCTCCTGACGCAGCCACCGCTCTTCGAGTCTTGCCTTCATCCAAAGCCCGAGCGTGATCAGGAGCGCGCCGAGAATGCCGAGTATCGTACCCTTCGCGGCGGCGGTCGCATAGACAGCGAGCAGAATCCCGGTGTAGATGGGGTGGCGCACGACGCCATAGGGGCCGGTGTCGATGACGCGGTGGTCGGCCTTGCGCGTGATCCAACCACTCCACAGCGTGCCCAGGTGGATGCGCGCCCACCAGGTGAAGGTGAACCCGAGAGCGATGAGGGCGGTGCAGATCCAGGCCTCATCGAGCGTGACCATCCAGAGTCGCAGTGGTCCGTGGTAGCCATGCGCGCGCGGGAAGAAAACGAGCGCACCGGCGATGAGCACGAGGCGATAAGCGAGCTCGCCTTTCACTCCAACACGCCGCTCGGCCGGGGCGCTCCAGCCCGCGGCGAGCACCCAGGAGATCGCGAAGGCTACCCACAACAGGGGGATCACGAGCGCGGGTCCGAATCGGAACATCTCTCTCTCCGTTACGTGTCATCGTCCGTTGGGGTCGTCCCCCAACCTGCCATTTCCGTCAGTGCCGCGAGCGTCACCCGCGTATGCTCGATGCACTGCGGTCCCACTTTCGCGAGCAACTCCGCGTCCACCCGCTCCCGCGCCGCCGCCTGCGTTGCGGCCGCCGCGCGTCCGCGATCAGTCAGGGTCACGATGAGCCGCCGGCGATCCTGCTCGTCGATGTTGCGTTCCAGATAGCCGCGGTTGACCAGCGTGTCGACGAGCTGACCTGCGGCCTGCTTCGAGATGCGTAGGTCCCGGATCAGGGAGGCGAGGGGAACGTCACCCGCCCCCAGGGCCAAGCCTCCTATGACATAGAGGCCGTTCTTCGGAATATCGGCGTATCCGGCTGCCTCGAGCGCCGTGCGCATGGCCAGTCCGTAGGCTGTGCGCGCGTGCCGCAGCAGCGCCGGTAGGGGGACAGCGGCGAGCGGCGGGTCCAAGTCCGGCATTCCCGGAGGCTAAGGGGGACACGATAGATAGTCAATATATAGTACTGTATAATTTATTTACTTTTATTTGAGTATATAAACTTGCTTAAATAGGCGATATCAATAAACTATATGTACATATGGCGAAGCATACCCAGGCACTGGTTGCTCTTCCCCCCGCAGCGGCGCAGGCGCTTCGCGGCCTGGGCGAGAATCTGGCGATCGCTCGACTGAGGCGCAGGGAATCTCAGCGGGAATGGGCGGGCCGCCTCGGATGTTCGGTCCCGACGCTGATTCGGCTCGAGCGGGGCGACCCTGCCGTCGGAGTTGGACTCTACGCAACCGCGCTATGGCTGATCGGCAGAGCGGGCGGTCTGCCCGATCTCGCCGCACCCGCTGGGGATCGGGGAGCGCTCGAGGGGGATGTTCGCGAGGCACTCGAGCGCCGGGCTTCCCGCTCCGCCGCCTCGGCGCGGGCGCGGCTTGCCCGGCGACGGCCGGAGAATAGTCGAGAGTGAACGCTACGATGACAGCGGAACCGAGCGCTTGCGGCTATCAGCCGGTCGATCGGCTGTACTTGTGGTCGCTGCTCGAGCCGGTGCGGCCCGTCGCCGTGGGCGAGCTCAACCTGGTACGCTCGACTCAAGGCGTCTCCCTCAGATATTTTCCGCACTGGCTCGAGCGCGGCTTTGAGCTCAGCGAGGATTTGCCCCTCATCGATCAACAGTTTCTGCCCGTCGAGAGGAATACCGCCGTGGGCGCGGTGGATGATGCTCGGCCTGATCGCTGGGGTGAGCGCGTGATTCGTTTCATTGACAAGCCGCCTCGCCTGTCGCTGCTCGAGTATCTGTATTTCGCGGGAGATGATCGTTTTGGAGCGCTTGGAGTCTCGACCTCGGCCGAAGAATACCTGCCACGCCGCCTCGGGCCGCTGCCAACGCTGCAGGAAGCTGACCAGGTCCACGAGCTCATCCGTAAGGTCCAGGACAACGAGCCGATCCCGGCCGCCCTCAAGCGACTCGTCTCGCCGGGCGCCACCATGGGCGGCGCGCGGCCCAAAGCGCTGCTCGATTTGGGCGGCGAGCAGTGGGTCGTCAAGTTCTCCGATGGTGAGCCCGCGGACACCCCACTGATCGAGCACGCAACAATGACTTTGGCGCGAGAGGCGCAGATCAGCACGGCTTCCACGATGGCAGTGCGGCTGACTGCAGGGCACGCTATCGCGATCAGGCGTTTCGATCGCACGGCCGCCGGCCGCCGTCACTGTCTCTCCGCGGCAGTGGCGCTCCGTGCCGCCGGCGAGCAATTCGGCTATCCGGAGCTCGCGCAGCTGCTGCGGCGCAAGGGCGTCGCGCAGGGCAACAGGTACTCGCAGGACATGCAGGAACTCTTCCGCCGGATGCTCTTCAATATCCTGATCGACAACACGGATGATCACGAGCAGAACCACGCCCTGGTCATGACTGAGCGGGGGCAATACGAGCTGGCGCCGGCGTTCGATGTGCTTCCCTCCGGCCAGGCCCTGGGGTTCCAACAGATGCGTGTCGGCGAGCAGGCTGCAGACTCCACCCTCGCCAACGCGTTGTCCATGTCGTCCCTGTTCGCTCTGAAGAGCGACGAGGCGGCGCGGGAGGCGCGTGCGGTCGCGCAGGTGGTGAGCGGATGGAAGCAGCACTTTGCTGCCTGCGGAGTCGCGGCCGCGGATATCGAGCTGTACGCCGAGCAGATCGACCGGCCTTTCCTGCGGGAACAGCGCGAAGAGGCGATTGCGGAGGGGCAATCCCCATCTCGCGGGGGCACAGGTATCGCTGGCTGACATGGTCATCGCATCGCAGATGGATTTCCTCGCCCAGACACCCGAGTGGGCGCCGTTGACTGCCGAGCGCTCAAACCTGCCGGCTGGTTCGCCCGCGTGAGTGCGCGCAAGTGTTTCCAGGCCACGACCTGGGAGCGAGTCGCCGCGATGGCCAAGGCCGCCTAGAGCCGAAACGGAGAGGCTGGCCACAATCCCTGAAACCCGGACTTGCAGGCCCGCACCCGGAGCGAATAGGCTCACAGAGCGGGGACATGGGTCCCCGCCGTACCGAGCCACCGCAGCGGCGTACCGCTGCCACTAACGCTCCGCATGAACGCGCCCCCGCTACCCAACCGCCTCAACCGGTTCTTCCTGTATTTCATCCGGCAGTTCCGCTGGGGCTGCCTGGGCTTGCTCGTGTTTCCGGTATTGGGACGGGCGGTATTCGCCTCGATCGCCTTCGCGACCCGGCAGCTGACCGATACGGTGCTCAACCTGCACGGACCGCTGCGGGATGCCGGCCGAGCGTTGACGGGGCCGTTCCTGCTCTTCGCGCTACTGGTGGCCGCGCGCTTCATCTGCGACGCGGCCACCTGGTTCTGCTCCTACCATACGCGCTCGCCCATGCTGATCCGCATCAAGGAGCAGGTGTTCGCTTACGCGCAGCGCCTTTCGCCCGCCTACTTCGAGAGCACTCTCTCGGGCAAGATCGCGCACAAGGCTGTGATGTTGCCCGACCAGATGCTGACGCTGTTCGACATGACAGTGTTCGACTTCGTTCCGGGCGCGATGTTCTTCGTCTTTGTCGCGGCGTATTTCTACGTGGCCAGCCCGACGTTCTGTGCCGCGGCTGGGCTCGGCATCGTCGTCTACTTCACCGGAAGCCTCCTCCTGGGCCGCGAGTGCGCCAGACGCGCAGCCGCCAACAACGAGACGCGCGCGGCGGTGACCGGGCGTATCGTTGATGTCATCACCAACGTCCGCAACGTCTTCCAATTTGCGAACCAGGCCCTCGAGGATCGCGAGCTGACAGCCTACACGGGCGAGGAGCGGGACCGGCGCATGGCGCTCTATCGCTCCGTAGTACGCCTGCGATGCTCGCAGTACGTCATGGACATCCTCATGTGGATCGGCTTCGTGGGCGGTGCGCTGTACGGATGGGTGCATGGCCGCATGACTGCGGGAGATTTCGTCAT
>Ga0335073_10002286_pt1 | contig 26174 bp, 23 predicted proteins | sample Lox_Sample_22_FD_207093 | JGI IMG/M metagenome (GOLD analysis project Ga0335073, IMG submission 207093) | Soil microbial communities from Loxahatchee National Wildlife Refuge, Florida, United States - Lox_Sample_2.2 | ecosystem: Environmental > Terrestrial > Soil > Wetlands | place: USA...
GTTGCGCGGCGGTGTTTGGCGGCGGGCTGTTTGGCGGCGGGATATGAAGAAAAGCGGCGCGCCATGTCGAGCGGCCGACGGCCCGCGCTGATAACTTATCACCGGTCGACGTGCCGGTCGGCTTCGACGGCTCATGGGTCCGGAGGTCATGCTGGCTGCTCCTTTTCCGGATAGGCGCTTCATGCAGGTGTGCTGGGTCGTTCCCGACGTCCATGGGGCCATGGCGGCCTGGACGCGCTGCGCCGGCGTAGGCCCCTTTTTCCTGTTCGAGAGCGTCACCTGGGACAGCCCGCAGTATCGCGGGCGCCCCTGGGAGAGCGTGCACATCACGGCCGCGATTGCGCAGGCGGGCGAGGTTCAGATCGAGCTCGTCTCGCAGGATGAGGAGCGCCCCTCCATGTTTCGGGACGTCGTTGCGGCGGGCCGCTCGGGCTTGCACCACATGGCCTTGTACTGCACCGATTACGACGCGAGCGTGCAGGCCTACACCGGAGCGGGCGCGCAGGTTGCTTTCGCCGGATTGATGATGGGTAGCCGAGTCTGCTGGGTCGATACCACCCCGACGCTCGGATTCATGGTCGAAGTGATTCAGGCGAATCCGATTGCGGACAGCGTGTTCGGCAGGATCCGCGCGGCCGCGGAGCACTGGGACGGCAAGAATCCGGTTCGCACCCTCTCTTGAAGGAGACGCCATGGCGGAGGTGAATGGGCCCAGGGTGGCTTTCGTCACGGGCGCAGGCTCGGGCATCGGTCGCGCAACAGCGCAGGCTTTGGTCGCCCGCGGCTACGCCACCGCGCTCCTGGACCGCGACGCTGACGCCGGCGGCGACGCCGAGGCGCAGCTGCGCAGGGGTGGCGAATGCACGTTCATCCGCTGCGACGTGACCGATGACGATGCCGTGCGCGCAGCCGTACAGCGCACGATCGGCACCTATGGCCGGCTGGATGTCGCCTTCAATGCGGCGGGCATCGACGGCGAGGCGGGCAAGGCAACCGCCGATTGCAGCATGGACAACTGGAACCGGGTGATGGCGATCGATCTCACGGGACTCTGGTCATGCATGCGCCACGAGATCCCACAGATGCTGAGAACGGGTGGTGGCTCCATCGTCAATTGCGCCTCCGTGGCGGGTCTCGTGGGGGCGCCGTGCGTTCCCGCGTACGTCGCCGCCAAGCACGGCGTCGTCGGGCTCACGAGAGCCGCCGCACTCGAATACGCGAGGGCGGGGATTCGGGTCAACGCCGTCTGTCCGGGCATGATCGACACCCCGATGTCGCGGCAGGGATTGACGCCCGACATCACGGCCAAGTTGCTCGCCGAAAGCCCGCTCGGTCGCTTGGGTCAGCCTGCGGAGGTCGCCTCCGCGGTGCTCTGGCTGTGCGACCCCGGCTCTTCGTACGTGACCGGCCAGGCGATTGCCGTGGACGGGGCCTGGACCGCGCGCTGACCGGCTAGGCGGCCATGCGGCGGCCGTACGGCGGCAGCCGGTCGATCGCGAAGACGCCATCGCGGATGACGGCCCTGAGCGTCTGCTCGGGCCGCGCAAGCAAGGTCAAGTCGGCGAGCGGGTCGCCATCGACGACGATCAGGTCGGCGAGCGCGCCTGGCTCGACCAGGCCGAGCTTGCCCGGTGCATCGACCAGCAGCTCGCCCGCGTTCTTCGTACCCCACCCGAGCACCGCGGCGGCCGAGAGGCCCTCGATGGCGCCGTAGTAGGCGAACTCGCGGCCGTACCGGCCCACTTGATGATCGAGCGGATCATCCTGCAGGGTGTCGCGAAAAACGCCGCTATAGTCATCGCCCACGAGAATTCGGATTCCAGCCGCCTGGGCCAGCGGCAACATGCGTCTGGAATTGTCGTACAGGCTCTGCATCAGCCCGGCGGCGTCGCCCCATCCGAGCTCGAGCAGAACCTTGGGATAGACGAGGCTCGGCACCCAGAAGGTGCCGGCCTTCGCCATCGCCTCGATGCATTGCTCGTCGAGCTCATCGCCGTGGTCGATGACGTCGACGCCGAGCTCGACGCACTCCAGTATCATTTCCTTGCCGGCGACGTGGGCGCGTACCTTGACGCCGCGCTCGTGCGCGGCACGGACGATCGCCGTGATTTCGTCGCGCCCCATGTTGCGGTGGGTGCGGCCCATGTAACCGCGGCCGGAGCTCGCGAATATCTTGATCGTCTCGGCGCCGCGCCTGATTTCCTCGCGCACCGCCTTGCGCATGGCGTCGGGACCATCGACGAACAGATCGGTGCCCGGCGTCTCGAAACGACGCCACCATTTGCGGCTGTCGTTGAGGTCGGCGGTCGTGCCGATGTGATGGCTGCAAGCACGGATACGCGGCCCCGCAATGATGCCTTCGGCGATCGCCATCTTGAGCTGTGCGTCGACGTCGTTGCTGCACGAGGCGCCGACGTAGCCGGTGAAGCCGCTCTCCAGCAGGACCCGGCAGGTGCGCACGCCGATCGCCATCATCACCCCGGGCGGAAATTCCTTGCCGAGCGGCTCGCTGGCGAGGCCCTGCGCCAGGGTGAAGCGGAAGAAATCCGCGTGCAGGTGACAGGTGATGAGCCCGGGCATCAAGGTCATGCCGTCGAGATCGATGGCTCTCTCGGAGCCCCCGGCGTGCCCCGTCGCGGCGTGCCCCGTCGCGGCGTGCGCCGTCGCGGCGTGCGCTGTCACCGATACGATGCGATTCCCATCGATCGCGACGCTGCGCCTGCCCGGCAGCATCTCCCGGCCGTCGAACAGCTTGGCATTGGTGAAGGTCAACATGGCCGCCTCGCCTCCTCACATTGCAGCACGCAGTGGAGCACGGCGCCGAGCGGGCTGTCCCGACAATTTACGCCTTCATCGGCGCGGTTTGAACCTGCCCTTTCGCGTCCAAATACGCGGCAAAACACTTGCTGAAGGCCGGGCGGGGCATGCAGATAAAGGGCGCAAGATGTCGAGCGAAGGACCGGCGCGGCTGATAGGTTGGCAGCCAGGCGCGCGGGTCCGAACGCTTCGGTGCCGCCGTGCGCATCGAGGAGGCATGATTGCAGAGCGCAAGATCATTGCCGGCTGGATTCGAATCGCTCGAGCCGTTCGCGGCGGAGTGGGTATTGCCCGACGCGGTGGCCCGCATGGCGAAGCGCCAGGGCAGCGCATACGCCGAGATCCGCGGCTTTTACGACGCCTTGCTTCCGCTCGGGGAAAGAGCCCTGGATTATCTGCGCGGGTTTCAGCTGGGTTCGCTTCCGCCCGAGGCGGAACGACTGCTCAAGCTGATGCTGTCCCTTGCCGAGATCGCGCCGGCGGTCGAGTGGTACAAGGATCCGAAGGTATATGACGGTTTCGAGATCGGCCGCATCCGCTACCTGCGGCAAATTCCCGACACATCCGCGCAGCGCTGATACGCACACCACACGCTGACACCGACCCCAAGCGCTGACACGGACCCCAAACGCTGACGCGCGCACCAGGAGACCACATGGATCTCGCGAAGGTTCCCGTCCCGCCCATCGGCCTCACCAAAAGATATCCGGAGCTCGGCACCGGGCCGGTATCCACCGCGATCTACCATGACCCGGACACTTACAAGAAGGAGATGGAGGCGATATTCAAGCGCTGCTGGTACATGATCGGCCGCGTGGACCTGATTCCCGACCCGGGCGACTTCTTCGTCTATGAGCTGCCTACCTTCCGGCAGTCGCTGCTCGTTTGTCGCGACAAGGAGGGCAAGGTGAACGGCTTCCACAACGTATGCACTCATCGCGGGAACGTGGTGGAGCATCGCGCATCCGGTAAATGCAACGGCGTGTTCATGTGCCGCTTTCACGGCTGGGCCTACGATCTGAAGGGAAACCTCGCCCGGCTGCGCGATGAGGAGGGGTTCTTCGACGTGGACAAGAGCAGGCTCGGCCTGAGGCCCGTTGCGCTCGAGATCTGGCAGGGCTTCATCTTTGTCTCCCCGGTCGATGAGCCCGACCAGAGTCTTGACGATTACCTGGGAGAACAGGGCCGAGACCTCGTCGGTTATCCCTGGGATCTGTGCACGCAGAGCTATCACTTTCAGAGCGAGATCAACTGCAACTGGAAGCTGCTGGTCGACTCCCCGGCCGAGGTGTATCACATTCCGATCCTGCACCCGAACTCCGCCGCTCCGACGATGATGGCATCGGGAAATCCCAACGGCCGGCTGCTCGACGTGCAGATCAAGGGGCCGCACCGCACGAATTCTCACTACAGCGTCCAGGCCGAGCCGAACCCGGTGCAAAAATTGGCCTATCGGAATGCAGCGGCGCAGAACGTCGTCTGCGAGACCCTCTCCTATGAGCTGCCGAAGGGATTGAATGCCACCCGTTCGCAGCACTGGTCGGTGGATCTGGTCGTGTTCTTTCCGGGGCTCGAGCTCACGGTATCGGCGGGTGCATACACCGCCCATCAGGTGTGGCCGCTCGGGCCGAACCGCAGCGTCTATGAGCAGCGTTGTTTCGTGCGCAGGGCGCAAAACGCAGCCGAGCGCTTCGGTCAGGAGAACACCATGGTCGAGTACCGCGACGTGGTCATGGAGGACCTGAGCACCCTCGAGCGCATCCAGCGCGCCCTGGATACCGGGCAGATCAAGCAGTTCTACTTCCATGATCACGAGCTGGCGCTGCGTCATCAGCACAAGGTCGTCACCGACATCATCGCAGAATATGATCGCCAACCCGCAGGGTCAGCCGCGGGTTGAGCCCGCATCCACCGTGCCCGCGCTGCTGAGGGAGATCGTCTCGGCGCGCGGCAGCCACGATGCCATCATCACGGCCTGCGCGACCCTGAGCTATCAGGAGCTGGACAGGCGCTCCTCCCGGATCGCTCGAGCGCTGCTCGCGGCGGGAGCCGGCAAGGGCACCAGGATCAGTCTGCTGGCGCCCGACGGGGTGCTGTGGCTCACGTCGTTTCTGGGGGTCCTGCGCATCGGCGCGCTGCTCTCGCTGGTCAGCACGCTGTGCACGCCGCGGGAATTGGCACACATCTTGCGCCACAGCGACACGCAGATCCTGATCGCTGCGCGCCGCTTCCTGCGCCATGATTACGGCAGGACGCTCGCCGCGGCGCTGCCGGAGCTGGCCGAGGGCAGGGCGGCGGCGCTGCGACTCACCGACGCGCCCTATCTGCGCTCCATCTGGCTGGACGATGCCGCCGGGCTCGGCTGGGCGGCGCCGATCGATGATCTCCTCTCGCTCGCCGACGAGGCGGGGGCTCCCGGCACGGCGCTGCTCGATGCCGTCGAGCGCGAGGTCGTGCCGGGGGACGATGCGGTGATCGTCTACACCTCGGGTAGCACATCGATGCCGAAGGCGGTGGTGCACACGCAGTGGAACGTGACCCGTCATCCGCGTGCGCTCGCCAGGTATTTCCTGCTCGAGAGCGGCGATCGCATGATGCCGCTCTTGCCTGCGTTCTGGCTCGGCGGCCTGGCGATGGCGATGGAGGTGTTGAGCGTAGGCGCGGCGCTGGTCTATCCGGAGACGCCGGAAACCGGGGTGATCCTCGACACGATTCAGCGCTTCGACGTCAATCGGGTCAACGGCTGGGGCGACATGCTGGTGAAGCTGCGCGAGGCCGCGGTCGCGCGCGGCATCGACGTCGAGCGCATCGTCGGTCTGGGCCCCTTCCGCGACCGGCAGGGCGTACCCATCCCGCCGCATCTGCAGTCCAACATGCTGGGCATGAGCGAGACGTTCGCGCCCCACAGCGCCGAGCCGCTCGATGTCCGACTGCCCGAGAACAAAGCGGGCGCTTCGGGCCGCGCGGTGCACGGCTATGAGCGTCGAGTCGTCGATCCGGCAACCGGTCGGGAGACGGCAGCAGGGGAGATTGGCGAGCTGCAGGTCCGTGGAGCGGCTTTGATGTCGGGCCTCTACAAGGTCGACAGCCGGGAGGTCTTCACACCGGATGGCTTCTATCCGACCGGCGATCTGGTGCGGCTGGACGGCGACGGGTATCTGTATTTCATCGCCCGTCTCGGAGACATGATCAAGACCAGAGCCGCCAACGTCTCGCGGTTGGAGGTCGAGGCGGCGCTGCGCGCCTTGCCGGAAGTGGAGCTGCCGATCGTCGTCGGTCTCCCGGACGCCGAGCTCGGTCAGCGCCTCGTCGCGGCGGTCGTTGCGAAACCGGGCGCGGCGCCCACCGAGCAGTCGCTCAAGGCGGCGCTGCGCGCGACCCTCTCGAGCTACAAAGTTCCCCGCCGGATCGTCTTCATCGCGCCGCAGGACGTGCCGCGGACGGGGACGGGGAAGATCAAGCTGTTCGAATTGGCCGATATGATCTCGGCGCGCCTGGCGAGTGATGCGTCCCTCGAGGGTCGGCGCGGGGCGGGCGCCGCGTGACCGGCGCGCCCACCACGCCGCGTCGCTCGAGCGAGCTGCGTTTCGATGGCCGCACCGCCATCGTGACCGGGGCGGGCGGCAATCCGAGTCTGGGTCGGGCGCATGCCCTGCTCCTCGCTGCGCGCGGAGCGAGCGTGGTCGTGAACGACATCGGGCGCGATCCTGAAACGCCGGGCTATTCGGACACCGCGTCGGCTGCGGCGGTCGCCGAGGAGATCCGCGCGCTCGGCGGCAAGGCCGTGGCCGACGTCCATTCGGTGGCGACGGAGGAGGGCGCGGCGGCGCTCGTCCGGTCGGCGCTCGATGCCTTCGGCAGTGTCGACATTCTCGTCAATAACGCCGGCATCTCCATCGCCGCGCCGTTCGACGAAATGAGCTCGAGGGACTTTCGACGTCACATCGACATCAATCTGATGGGACCGATCTGGACCTCGCGGGCCGCGTGGCCTCACATGCGCTCCGCGGGGCGCGGCCGCATCGTCAACGTCACCTCGGGCGCCCTGGCGGGGTTTGCCTGGCTTGCGGCCTATGGGGCGAGCAAGGGCGGCTTGCTGTCCCTGACGCGCGCGCTGGCGGCGGAGGGGGCGAGCCTCGGCATCAAGGCGAATGCGGTGAACCCGGGCGCGTTCACTCGCATGGTGGCGGCCCAGCAGCAGGACACCTCGCCGATGTACCGTCACGCCAGAGAGAGCTTGCCTGCGGCGCTCGTCTCGCCGGTGGTCGCTTTTCTGGCGCACGATGACTGCCCGGTCACCGGAGAGTGCATCGAGGCGGCGGGCGGGGAGGTGCGGCGAATTTACCTCGCTCAGACCGCGGGGATCATCGACCGGACCTTGACCGTGGAGGCGGTCGCGGCGCGCTGCAGCGAGATCATGGCGTGCGGCGCCGAGACCGTCGTCGGCGCCGGCGCCTTCGACCCCAGACAGTGGCACATCAAGCCCTATCGCGCGCAGCCCCACGGCCGCGGGACATGACGGGAGATTCGCGTGCTCGAGCAACGCAAGACATTCGAGAGCCGCGTCGCGGCCGAAGCCGGCATGATCGTCGATCGCAAGCCGCAACCGGCGGATCCGCAAAGCTTGCCCCGCGGATTGACGCTGGTCTCGGCGGACAACCACATGGAGCTCACCGAGGACGTCTTTTACCGCGAATTTCCGGCGCACTTGCGCCACGCCGCCCCTCGCGTCTGGTTCGACAAATATTGGCGCATCGGCTTCAAGGAGCAGATGGAGGCCTATCCGACCGGCGTCGACATCGACACCGCGCTCTCGCGGTCGGTGCTGAATGAGGGCTTTGATCTCAAGATTCGCAAACGTCATCTCGAGGCCGAGGGAATCGCCAAGGAAATCGCCTACCCGCAAAGTCTGCTGGCATTCGTTCGGCACCCGGACCAGCAAATTCAGCAGCTCATGTACGGCATCTACAACGAATACCTCGCCGACCTCGCAAGGAGAAGCCCCGGGCGCTTCCACGGGGTCGGCATCTGCAGCAACTGGTGGGACCCCGCAAAAGCCGAGTCGGCGATTCGGCAGATCGTCGACCTGCAGCTGAAGAGCTTCATGTTGCCCTTCAGTCCCGGCAAGGGCCTCGACGGCAAGCCCATCGATTACGCCGGGGCCGAGCTCGACCGGCTCTGGGCGGCGGCCGCGGAGGCGGGATTGCCCGTGAGCTTTCATATCGGCGAGGTGCCGGCGCAGGGCGGGCGGGGCGGATTCGGCACGTTTTTCATCGTCCAGGCGGCGCCATTCCGGCGCGTGCTCGGCAACCTGATCTTCGGCGGAATTCTGGACCGTCATCCCTCGCTCAGGATCGTTTTCGCCGAAGGGGGCATCAACTGGGTGGCCGGAGCCCTGCAGGACGCGGAGCTCACCTACGGCGCCCATCGCGAGATCTATGACTGGCAGCCCAAGCACCGTCCCAGTCACTACTGGCATACCAACTGCTACGCCACTTTTCAGACTGACCCGATCGGCCTCGAGCTGCTCGAGCATATCGGCGCGGATCGAGTGATGTGGGCACAGGATTATCCACACAGCGAAGGGACCTTCGGCTATACCGCGGATGCCTTGCGGGAGATCACGGAGCGCGTGTCGGAGGCCGACGCGCGCAAGATTCTCGGCGGGACCGCCATCGCGCTCTATCGGCTGAATTGAACGAGGGCAGGATCGCGAACGATGAGGCGTTTCGGAGGAGCGAGCAGATGGACGAGCGATTGCAGCGGCTTCTTGACCATCACGAGATCAGGCAGACTTTGAGCAGATACTGTCACGGCTGCGATCGTTGCGACGAGGCGCGGATGGCCAGCGTCTATCTCGAGGACAGCTTCGACGATCACGGGAGCTTCAAGGCGCCGGGGCGAGAATTCGCCCGGCTCATGACCGAGCAGATCCTCGCGCGCACCAGCAGCCTGTTCCACATGCTGGGACAGTCCCTGATCAACGTGAATGGCGACCAGGCGGGTGCGGAGACGTATTTTCTCGCGGTCGCGCGCAGCGCGCGCGAGGATGGGGTCGAGATGTGCAATCAGCTGGGCGGCCGCTTCGTCGACACACTGCAGCGGGAAGATGGCCGCTGGCTGATCAAGCATCGAGTGGTCGTGCGCGACTGGGCGATCAGCATGCCGGTGCAGGCCGATTGGACGGCCCAGAGCGGTTTGATGGACGGTCAGCGGTCGAGCGCCGATCCCTCGTTCGCGGCGCTCGGGCTGGTCCACGGCGGCATTCGACGCGCCACCGCGGCGCCGGATCAAGCGTAGCTTCTCAGCGCATTGAAGCTCTCGAGGTCCGGCTCGAGCTGCATGCCGAAGCTCTTCGTGAGCATCGCCATGGTCTGATAGCAGCCGGCGAGAAACACGATCTCCATGAGCTGCTGCCGCGAATAGCGCGCCGCGAGCGTGCTCCACGTATCATCGCTTATGCGCTGCCGCCGGAAGAGCTCGTCGGTGGCTCCGAGAACCGCACGCTCGAAGGCCGTGAGACAGTCCCCTTGCCCGTCGAGGATCGAGGAGATCTCTTCCCCGCTGAGGCCGACCTTGCGGGAGATCGTGATGTGATGAGTCTTCTCGTAGACCTCATCGCACAACTGCAGCATCCGCAGACACACGATCTGCCGGTCGCGGGGCGGCAGGTTGGTGCGGGTGATCAGCTCGGCGAGGTGCGCTACGAAGGTCCGATACATTCTGGGGCTGTGAACCAGGACACGCGAGAAGATCAGGTGCTTCCAGTCGCCCACCAGGGATGCCTGTTCTTGCGAAAAGTCCTCGGGCGCCAGCGGCGGAATTCGCACGGTGTTTGTCATGGGTCGTGCCTCGGGGGCCGGGGAATCGCATCGGCGCTCGATCAGCATAGGGCAGCCACCGGCTCCCCTGTCTCAACAATTCGCGCCGTCATGTCGATAATTCCCCCCCCTCGCGCGCGGCGCTCCCGCGGCCGCCGGGATGCCACGCCGCGAGGTCCCCGCGAAAGGCCCTCGGCGGCCGTTCGCGGCGCGGCGATCAGTCAATGCAATCAACGACATATGCTCCCACTCGGGCAACCGCGTCGGTGACGAAGAAAAAGCTTGGTGCCGGGGCGCGATCGGATCGAGAATTCCACGCCCGGGCCGATCCTCGAAACCTTCGAACCCATCAGGAAACCAGCATGTCGCGTGAATCCATCAATCTGACCGGCGCCTTGCAGGCCTATATACGCAGCCAGGGAATGCGCGAGGACGCCGATCTCGCGGCGTTGCGAGCAGAGACCGCAAACCATCCAAGGGCGGGGATGCAGATCGCTCCGGAGCAGGGGCAGCTGATGGCCTTGCTGGTACGCATGCTCGGCGCGCGCAAGACCCTGGAGGTCGGCGTATTCACCGGCTACAGCGCGATGGTTGTTGCAAAAGCGCTCGGTGCTCGGGGAAAGGTGATCGCCCTCGACGTCAGTGAGGAGTTCACGGCCATCGCGCGGCGGCATTGGGCCCAGGCCGGCGTCGCCGACCGCATCGACCTGCGCCTTCGACCTGCAGCCGCCAGCCTCGAGGCTCTCGTGGCGGCGGGCGAGAGCGAGACCTTCGATTTCGCCTTCATCGACGCCGACAAGACGAACTACGACACATATTACGAGTATGCGCTCAAGCTCGTGCGGCGCGGCGGCCTGATCGCCATCGACAACGTGCTATGGGACGGCAAGGTCGTCGACTCGGCGGACCAGTCGCCCGACACGGTCGCAATCCGCGCCATCAACCAGAAAATTCACGCGGACCGCCGGGTCGAGGCGTCGATCGTCCCCATAGGCGACGGCCTCACCCTGGCGCTGAGGCTCTAGGATCCCACCGCGTCGAGTCGCGGGAAAAGATCATGCCACGCCATTCACGCGCCCGGCGGCGCCGGGCGCTTCGAGGCGCCGAGCTCGGCGCGCAGCGCCGGCATCACCTCGCGCGCGAACAGATGGCGATCCTCGCCCCACGCCTCGGAGTAGAAGGCGGGACCCACGCAAACCAGGCGATCGAGGCCGCGGCGCGCGAGATCGATGAGCCGCTCGATGCACTGCTCCGGCGCACCGGCGATGGCGAAGCGGCGTACGAAATCCGCATCGAGCTTCATGCCCATGAGCCGGCTCTTGGCGTGGGTCACGCCGTGCGTGGTCATGTCGTAGTTCTTGCGGATCGCCTCGAAGTTGGCGGCATCGTTCGCATTCTGCGGGCCTGCGGCGCCGCTCTGGATGACCTGGAAGCGCGCCAGCGGGGGTGCGGCCCGCGCAGCCGCCTCCAGCGCCGTGTCCGCGTCACGGTGGCAGTAGACGAGCAACTGCGCTCCATAGGAGATGCCCTGGTCGGTCAGTCCCTGTCGCGCGCGGGCGGCGCGAGCCAGGGCGATCGCCCAGTCGATGCGCTCCGGGATCGCACCCACGCTGAAGGTCAGCCGCTCGGCGATCGGCGCCGCCATCTCGATCACCTTCGGACCCGTGGCCGCCACGTCGAGCGGCACCTTGGGCAGATCGCCCGCCAGCCAGCGCAAGGAAGTACCCTCCGGGCGGGCGCCGAGCGACAGCACGTCGAGCGAGGGCGCCTCGCCACCCGCCGCCGACGGGTCGAAGGGCAGGGACTCCCTGCGCAGCAGGACCTGCAGATCGTGAAGCGCGCGCTCGAACGCCGCGAGGCCGACCGGGGCGAGCCCCAGATAGGCGAGCGCCGAGTCACCGCGTCCGATGCCGAGCACGGCGCGACCGCCGGAGACCGCCTGGACCGAGGCGGCACAGCCTGCGATCACCGCGATGTGGCGGGTATGAGGGTTGGTGACCCCGGTGCTCAGCTTGAGCCGCTCGGTGGCTCCCGCCCACAGGCCCATCATCACGTAGGGATCGAGGCTCAGCGATTGCGAGTCCATGAACATCTGGCCGTCCCAGCCCTCGGCCTCGACCGCGCGTGCCTCCGACGGCGAGGTGGTGATATTCGACCCGCCTGAACGCCAAATCTCGAACATGTCTCACTCCCGCGGCCGCCAGGCCGCAGCTACCATTCGGCATAGTCGGGCACATCTTGCACCCGATAGCCGCCGGGCACGACGAAAAGCGAGGCGGCGGGCGCATCCGGGCGGATTGCCGTCAACCTCACTTCGCTGATCACGCTGCCGAATTTGAATTCGCGAATCAATAGCGGCACGCCGGCGAGTTCGCCGATGTCCGACCACCATTGGGATAGGCCGAAGTCCACGCCGAGCGCGAACGAGGAGCCTCTGCGGAACCGACTGAGGGTCTTCATGCCATCGAGAATTTCGGCCCCTCCGGGCACGGCCGCGACGGGTGCCACACAGAGCTCCAGCCGCTTGGCATCGTCCTCGCTTTCCTCCCAGATGCGACAGTCGTGTCCGCCGACCGACTCGAACCGCGCCGTCATGCGAAAGTCGCGGGCGACGGGTTGCTGCAGCCGGTCGCTCGCCTCCTTCATATCGGCGGCCCTGCGCTGCGCCTGTGCCCGATCCTCGGGCGGTGCGCTGGCGGCGGCGTCTTCGAGCTGCTTGACGGCCTCGGCGTAGTGCGCGGCGACCTCGCTCAATGTCGCATGCTTGAAAACACGGACGGATCTCGAATCGCCGTCGATGACGTACACCGTTCCATTCTTGAAGATGTAGGCGGTCTTCGCCCCGGGTCCGCCGGCGCGCACCATGTCATCCACGACGAAATACCGGGTCACCGTCGGCGCCGCCTCGCCCGGCGATCCAGGAGCGAAGTTCTGGTCGACGGGCTGGACGGTGAAGTCGTAGACGACGCCCGCGCTGGCCACCACCGGGCCCAACAGCAGCGCCCAGAGGCAGGCGAAAACAGGATAGCTCACCGTCCTCACGCGATGTATGGGAAACTGGCCGGGCTGCCTGGGTCGAAGCCCGCGCCGCCCCGGCCGCAGCTCGCGCCGGCCCGTTGCGCACGCGCCACGATACCTTCGCCGCAAATACCCCCGTCATCGCCGCGGCTCACGGGCGCTTGTAATATGCAGCGGGTTTTCGACCGTTTCATTGCCGACGCGCCTGCCATGGGCGCAATTCTATCAACGAGGATAGCGGATGGATCAAAAAGCGGACCCCGGCGACACGGTTGCGGCTCACTCGACCTGGATCCGGCCGCTGCAACAGGAGGTGGCCCGCGTGATCGTGGGCCAGAAGCAGCTGATCGACAGACTCCTCATCGCCCTGCTCAGCAATGGCCATGTGCTGCTGGAAGGGGTGCCCGGCCTCGCCAAGACGCTCGCGCTCAAGACCCTGGCCGGGTGCGTCGGGGTTGGATTCAAGCGGCTGCAATTCACGCCCGACATGCTGCCGGCCGACATCGTCGGCACGATGATCTACAGCCCGCAGGACGGGGCTTTCCGCACCAAGCCCGGACCGATCTTCAGCAATCTCATCCTCGCCGACGAGATCAACCGGGCGCCCGCCAAGGTGCAGAGCGCGTTGCTCGAGGCGATGCAGGAACGCCAGGTGACGATAGGCGATGAGACCTACGCGCTGCCCAACCCGTTCATGGTCCTAGCCACTCAGAATCCGCTGGAGCAGGAGGGAACGTATCCGCTTCCGGAGGCGCAGGTCGACCGGTTCATGATGAAGGTCATCGTCAATTATCCCAGTCGCGCCGAGGAGCGCGCCATCCTCGACGCCATGGCGACCTCGGAGCCGCTGCTCGTACCGCGGCCGGTGGTGAGCGCCGCGCAGATCGTGCAGGCCCGGCAGGTCGTGAACTCGCTGCACGTGGACGACAAGATTCGCGACTACATCGTGGAGCTGGTGCTCGCCACGCGTCCGCCGCACTCGGCGTCGCTCGAATTGAACGGCTTCATTCAGACCGGCGCCTCGCCGCGCGCCACCATCGCCCTGACCTTGGGGGCGCGCGCCATGGCGTTCCTGCAGGGCAGGCACTTCGTCGTTCCCGAGGACGTCAAGTCGATCGCTCTCGACGTCCTTCGTCATCGAGTGTCCGTTACTTATGAGGCCGAGGCCGAGAGCATTTCCTCGGAGCACGTGATCGAAAAGATTCTCGCCGGGGTGCCCGTACCTTGAGCAGCCCGGCGGAGACGGCCAGGTCCTACAAGGCCATGCTGAGCGGCATGCGCCGGCTCGAGATTCGCACGCGCCGCATGGTCAACGACAGTCTCGCCGGCGCATACCATTCGGTGTTCAAGGGCCGGGGAATGGACTTCGATGAGGTGCGCGAATACACGCCCGGCGACGAAGTGCGGACCATCGACTGGAACGTGACGGCGCGCGCCGGCCGGCCCTTCGTCAAGAAGTACACGGAAGAGCGCGAGCTCACGATTTTCCTGCTGGTGGACATCAGCGCCTCGGGCAATTTCGGATCTGCAGCGTTGAGCAAGCGCGATCTCGCCGCCGAGCTGGCCAGCGTCCTGGCATTCTCCGCCATTCGCAACAGCGACAAGGTCGGGCTGCTCCTGTACACCGATCGGGTCGAGCGCTATCTGCCGCCGAAGAAAGGACGTCGTCACGTCCTGCGCGCGGTGCGCGACATTCTCTATCACGCGCCCGAAGGCACGGGCACCGACAGCGTTCAGGCGCTCGATGTGCTCAACCGTGTCCTGCACCGCCGCGCGGTGGTATTCCTGATCTCGGATTTCCAGTCGCCCGCAGATCCGGCGGCCGATCGGGCGGCGCTGCGTCGCGCCATGCGCCGGACGAATCGACGTCACGATTTGATCGCCGTGCACATCGAGGACCTGCACGAGAAGGAGCTGCCCAATGTGGGCATCCTCGCCCTGGAAGATGCGGAGAGCGGGGAGATCCTCGAGATCGACACCACCAGCGCCGTGGTGCGCGAGCGGTTCCGGACGCAGGCGTTGGAGAGAGGCCGCCGTCTGCTGAGCGACTTCCGCTCGGAGGGCGTCGATACGCTGCAGCTGCAAACGGATTCGCCCTACCTGCCAGCCCTGCAGCGTTTCTTCAAGGCACGAGAGCGCAGGCGGTGAGCAGGCCGGCCTGCGCGCTGCTTTGCGCCGCGGTCTTGCTCGCTTCCACCTGCGGGGCGCGCGCGGCCGACGCGGCCGCCGCGGTGGGGCTCGGGCCGGACGCCCCATCCGCGGGCATGGCGGCGGCGGGCGACTCTGCGCAGGACATCCGGGATATCCGTGGCCCCAAATCCGTTCGACCCGCCTGGCTGCTCCCGGGGCTGACCGCGGCCGGCGTGCTGCTCGTCCTGGGCGCTTACGGCATCTGGCGTCGCCGTCGCCGGCGAGGTCCTCGCGCTCTGCGGCCGTTCGAGCTCGCTCTGCAGCGCCTTGCCGATGCGCGCGTGCTGATGCATCCGGCGCGCGCGCGCGAGTTCTCCACGACGATCTCCGCCATCATCAGGACCTACATCGAGCAGCGATTCGATGTGGCTGCCACGCACCAGACCACCGAGGAGTTCTTGCGCGGAGTGCTCGCATCTCCGGACTCCTTGCTCGCACGACACCGCAGTCTGCTCTCGGCATTTCTTCACGAGTGCGATCTGGTGAAATTCGCGGGGATCTCGCTCACCCTGCAGAGCATGGAATCTCTCGACCAGAGCGCACGCGCCTTCGTGAACCAGACCGCCGACCCCGCCGACCCCGCCAAGGCCGCCGACCCCGCCAAGGCCGCGCGGCCGGCGCCGAGCGGTGAATCGACATGATCCGCTTCCTGCAGCCCGAGTGGCTCTGGGGGCTGGCGCTGCTGCCGCTCGTTTGGCTGTACCGCGGACGGCGCGGTCCCGTCGCCGCCATCGAGTATTCCGATGTGAGTCTGGTGCGGGCGCTGGGCCGCCGCAGCCGCAGCCGCATCGGGCGCTGGGCGGCGCTGCTCCCGGTCATCGCCGCTGCGCTGATGATCGTCGGGCTGGCGCGCCCGCAGCGCATGCACAGCCGCACCGAAGTGACCGTGAACGGAATCGATATCGTGCTCGCGCTCGATGTCTCCGGCTCCATGCAGGCGCTCGACTTCGCGATCGACAACCGCCGAGTCAACCGCATCGAGGTGGTCAAATCGGTGGTCTCGAAGTTCATCGAGGAGCGGCCCGATGATCGCATCGGCTTGATCGCCTTTGCCGGGGCTCCCTACCTCATCAGCCCGATCACGCTCGATCATGATTGGCTCGAGCAGAACCTCGACCGCGTCATCGTCGGCGCCGGGGACGACGGCACGGCCATCGGCGAAGGCATTGCCGCGAGCCTCAACCGGCTGCGCATGACGGCGGGAAAGTCGAAAGTGGTCATTCTGCTCACGGACGGCATGAACAACACCGGCAAGATCTCGCCTTTTGCGGCGGCCGAGGCCGCCCGCGCGCTCGGCGTGAAGGTATATACCATCGGTGTGGGCGCACGCGGCGAGGCGCCGATACTGGTGAAGGACGCGGCCGGACGCCCTCATCTGATCATGGCCAAGGTCGACGTGGATGAGAAGACCCTGCAGGCCATCGCCGAGGAGACGGGCGGCAGGTTTTATCGCGCGACCGACACCGATTCGTTGCAGAAGATCTACGAGCAGATCAACGGCTACGAGAAATCCGCGCGAACCGTGCAGAAGTTCGAGCACGCCGAGGAGCTGTATCCGTGGGCGCTGATGCCCGCGCTCGCGATTCTCGGACTGGCGTCGATCCTGCAGCACACATTGCTGCGCAGATTGCCATGAGATTCAGCCATCCGCTGTGGCTGCCGGCCGGACTTCTCGCGAGCCTGCTGCTCATCTGGCTGTGGCGCTGGTACGATGCCCGTCAGTACGCGGCGCTCGCGGGGTTCGTTTCCGCGCATTTGCGCGCACGACTGACGCGCTCCGTGTCCCGTGCGCGGCGGCGTGCGCAGCGCGCTCTGTACCTGGCGGCGCTGCTGATGCTGTGCGTAGCGCTCGCCGGTCCGTTGATCGGATTTCGCTGGCAGCGCATCAGCCGCCGCGGCAACGAGATCCTGTTTGCCATCGACACCTCGCGCAGCATGTTGACGCCGGATGTGAAGCCCAACCGCTTGACGCGGGCAAAACTCGCGATCGACGATTTCGCCAATCTTCTGGATGGCGATGCCATCGGCATCGTCGCGTTTGCCGGCACGGCGTTTCTGGTGTGCCCCATGACGCTCGATTACGGGGCCTTTCACGAGTCGCTGAGTGCCATCGACACGACCACGATTCCGCGCGGCGGCACGAATATATCGCGCGCCATCGAGGCGGCCGAGATCGCGCTGCATCGCCGCCCCGGCCGCGATAAAATATTGATACTGCTTACCGACGGCGAGGATCTCGAGGGTAGCGCTTTGACGGCGGCTCAGACGGCGTCGCGACAGGACGGTCTCAAGATCTACACCGTGGGCGTGGGAACCGCCGCGGGCGATCTCATTCCGATCCCCCCGGAACAGGGTGGGGGATTCGTCAAGGACGAGTCGGGCTCGTTCGTCAGGTCACGGCTCGACGAGCCGGCCTTGAGGGCGATCGCCGCCGCGACCGGCGCCCTGTACGTCCCGCTCGGCGCCCAGGGAGAAGGTCTGGAGGCCGTGTTCAAGTCGATTTTTGGGAGCACGGCAAAGCACGACCTCGCGTATCGGCAGCAGAAGATCTACATCGAGCGTTATCAGTGGCCGCTGGCGGCGTCCCTCGCGATGCTCCTCGCCAGCCTGCTCATGGGTACCCGCCGGCCAGGCGGCGTTCGCCGCTCGGCGGCGGCGATCGTGACCGGCCTGATATTGCTCATGAGCCCGTTGATCCCTGCCCGGCGCGCGGCCGCGGCGCAGCGCGATCCCGAGAAGCCGGTCCTGGAGTTCAACCAGGGCACCTCCGCCTATCGGGCGGGCGAGTTTCCGCAGGCCGCGCAGTCATTCCAGAGAGCGATCAGCCGTGCCCCATCGAGCGATCCGCTGCGATTCATCGACCAGGAGGACGCTTATTACAACCTCGGCAATGCCCTGTATCGTGAGGGCCAGAAGACCGAGCATTCCGCCCCGCAGCAGACCCTTCAACAATGGACGCAGGCGGTGAAGGCGTACGAGACGGCGCTGCAGCTGCGCCCCGATGATGCGGACAGCAAGTTCAACCGCGATCTGGTGAAGCGCAAGATCGATGAGCTGAGGCAGAACCAGGACCGGAACCAGAACAAGAACCAGAACAAGAACCAGAATCAGGGTCCCCGGCAGAGCCCGGCCCCACCGCGGAATCAGACCTCGCCGCCGAATCAGGGGCCGCCGCCCAATCAGCCGCCACCGCCCGGTCAGGCGCCACCGCCCGGTCAGGCGCCACCGCCCGGTCAGGCGCCACCGCCCGGTCAGGCGCCAGCGCCCAACCGGGCGCCACCACCCAATCAGGGAGAGCAACCGCCACCGCCGCTACCTCCGCAGCGGGATGGCCAAGCGGCGCCGATGCCGCGTGGCGAGATGAGCCCCGAGGAAGCGCGCGAGCTCTTGGACTCGGCGAAGGGGGACGAGCATCAAGCGCTCGGGGCGGCGCTGGCGCGCCAAGGCGCTGACCAGCCGCCCGACAAGCCCTTCAAGAATTGGTGACATGAGAACGACTGGGGCGCGCTGCGCCCGTCTCGGGATGGCCGCCGCCTTTCTGCTCGCTCTTCCGGTCCAGGGCGGTACGCCGGTCGTGAACGCCACGCTCGATCCGGTGCGAATCAGCGTCGGTGAGTCGGCGCGGCTCACCATCTCGAGGCTCGGCACCAGCCTGGAGTCGGTGAAGCTGCCGGTCGTGCCGGGGCTGGAGTTTCGAATCATCGAGCGGTCGGAACGGCCCGAGGTCATTCACGGAGCATCCCTCGCTGCAACGATCCTCGTGGTGCGCGTGACACCCCAGGTGCCGGGCACGTTCATCATTCCCGCGCTCACGCCGAGATCTCAGCCTCTGGTGCTTCGGGTAGATCCGGACAATGGCGCCGGCCCGTTGCGCGGGCCGGGCGGGGCAGTGGCTGGGGCGCCGGGCGCGGCGCCGGCGGGCACGGGCGAACCGGGCGCCGCAGGCGTCCAGATGACGGCCAACGGCTCGGCGTTCCTGCGCCTGAGCGGTCCCAAAGGCGAGATCTACGTCGGCGAGAGCGTTCCCATCTCGATCGAGCTGGGCTTGCGAGCCGGGGTCGTCACCTCGGTGAACGGCCTGCCGGCGGTCACGGGCGGCGACTTCACGCTCCTCAATCTCTCGCGCCAACCCGCGCGCAGCGAAAGAATCATCGACGGCAAGCCCTTTGTGCTGCTCACCTGGCGCAGCGTGCTGGCAGCGATCAAGCCCGGCGCATTTGCCCTCGCCGTCGAGACACCACTCACCGTGCGAGTGACGGCCAGGCCGCTGCGGGAGTCCTTGCTCGAGGACCAGCTGGGCGATCCATTTTTGCAGAATTTCTACGGCGCGACCGTGCCCAAGGATGTCACCATAAGAAGCCCGACGTACCAACTGCGGGCCATGGCGCTGCCCGCGGACGGGCGGCCCGCCGGCTTCAGCGGGGCGGTCGGCACGTTCGAGATCTCGAGCGACGTTTCGCCCGCCACCGCCGCCGCGGGCGATCCGCTCACCCTGCGGATGCGCGTGTCCGGGTCCGGCAATTTCGACCGGGTGGATAGCGCGATGCTCGCGCACCTCGATCAGTGGAAGACCTACCCGCCGAAATCCTCGTTTCATGCGCGTGATGCCATTGGCTTCCAGGGTGAGAAGGTCTTCGAGCAACCCGTGATTGCGTCGAACGCGGGCGCGCAGACTTTGCCGGGGCTGACCTTCAGCTATTTCGACCCCAGCACCGGGCGCTACCAAACGGCCCGCAGCGCACCGCTCCGGGTGGTGATCTCCCCCTCTGCGGCGGACGCCGCGCTCGCCGCCGTTCCCGCCGCAGCGAACGGCAGCGCGAACCCCGCGAGCGCATCGCTCGGCGGCCTGCGGCCCGATCATGTCGCAGCACCGCGCTTCGTGGCCTCCCTCGTGCCTCCCTATCTGCAGCCGCGGTTTCTCACCATACCCCCGCTGCTGGGGCTGCTATTCGCCGGGGGCTGGCTGATGATACGTCGCAGTGCCTCCGACCCGGACGCACGGCCGGGCGGGCGCGCCTTGTCGCGCGCGGCCGCGCGTGCGCTCGGCCGGATGCAGGCGGCGGCCCGCGCCGGCGATACCGCCTCGTTTCTGGCCGAGGCGCGCGAGGCTCTATTGATGGCAGGGCCTGTGATGGCTGGGCCTGCCGAGGCGACCGCGCAGCGCGCGCAAGGCCGCGAGGGCGGCCCGCAGTATGGCCCGGATCGCGAGGAGATCCGCCAGCTGTTCGCGCTTGCGGACGAGGCGAAGTATTCGGGCGCGGCACCCGGCGCCGTGGATTTTGCGCGATGGACGCAGATCGTGCGCAGCCGACTGCAGAGTGAGGGGACGAGATGAGGCACCGGGAGCGGCTCGGCGCGCTGATCGTCGGATTGATGCTGGTCGGGTGCCAGGGCCGCCCGCACTCGGCGCTGCCCGGCTATTCCGCGGCAGGCTTGTACGACCTGGCGAACGCCTATGCGCGCGCCGGAAGGCCGGGTATGGCGGTGCTGAACTACGAGCGCGCAAGCCTGCTGGCTCCCAATGACCCCGACATCGAGTTCAACCTGCGCTACGTGCTCCAATCCCGGCGGCTGCCGCTCGAGCCCCGGGGGCGGATGGCCCGCGCGCTCAGCGCCGTCAGTCCCATGGCCGTTTCCTGGATCGGCGTCGCGGGGCTGGTGATCGTGGGGGCGAGCCTGCTCGGCGGGCGCCGTACGGCGCGATATCGATGGCTGCGTCGCGGCGCATTGCTCGCCGGGATCCTGCTGGTCGGACTCACTGTCGGCAACGCCGTGCTGCTCTGGCCGAAGCTGCACGAGGCGGTGGTCATCAGGGCGGCGGCGCCCGTTCGCGTGTCGCCCGTTCCCATGGGCGATGCGCTCATCGTGCTGCCCGAGGCGGCGATCGTGAGGATGAGGGCGCAGCATGAGGGATTCGTGCTCGTCGAGACCTCGGCGGGGCTCGCCGGATGGGCGTCGCGGGCGGATCTCGCGCCGGTCGTGCCGCTGAGATAGGGCGTCCGGTCGGGACCCCTCGTTGCGTGGCAGGCAATTTTCTTCCATGCCAGTTAATTCTATGGTAACACTGCCTGCATCGACCCCGAGGGGTCGGCGCAGTGGAGGCAGTTCAGCACCAGTCGTCACTTCAACATCAGACACCGCCATGACGCTTCGACTAGAGATGATTCGAACAATAGACGGGATGCCACATGCATTTGAACTCGAAGTTGACCTGCGCGATCGCCGCTATTCTGGGCGGCGGCGCGTGCACCAGTGCGATTGCGGCCGATGCCTCGGATACGAATTCGGCCGGCGATCAGATCGAGGAAATCATCGTAACGGCGCAGCGCCGCAGCGAAAACATTCAGAACGTGCCGATCGCGATCCAGGCGCTCACCGGCGAGACGCTGAATCAGCTGAATGTCACGAATTTCGACGATCTGGTGAAATATTTGCCGAACGTGTCGGCCTCCTCCGCCGGCCCGGGGCAATCCCAGATCTTCATGCGCGGCCTGAGCGTCGGGGATCAGGGGACCCAATCGGGCGGGTCGATCAACGGGTTTCCGAACGTCGCCATCTACCTGGACGAGCAGTCGGGGCAGCTCCCGGGCCGTAACCTCGATGTGTATGCGGCGGACCTGGAGCGCGTCGAGGTCCTGGAGGGACCCCAGGGAACGCTGTTCGGCGCGGGGGCTCAAGCAGGCGTCATTCGCTACATCACCAACAAGCCCAAGCTCGACGTGACCGAGGGGAGCGTCACCGCCGGGTACGGCCCGACTGCGGGCGGGGACCCCAACAGCGACGTCACCGCGGTCCTCAATGTGCCGCTGATCGAGAACACGCTCGCGCTGCGCGGGGTGATCTATGACGACAATCGCGGCGGCTACATCAACAACGTGCCGGCGACCTTCACGCGCAAGGACACCGATCTGGGCATTCATTATGCAGGCTATCCGGCGGTCAACGGCGCCTGCCCCGATGGCCAGCCCAACAATGGCTTTTGCGTGCCGCCCGGCTCTGCGTCGATCAACAACTCGAGCCTGGTCGGCAACGCCATCAACCCCGTGACCTACGAGGGCCTGCGCGTGTCCGCTCTGTGGGACATCAATGATCGCTGGAACGCACTGCTCGCACAGAGCTACCAGAGCATCGACGCCCAGGGGGTGTTCTATCAGATGCCGAAAAGCTCCGACGGCGCGCCGCTCCCGCCGCAGTCGGTCACGCTGTTCAACCCCTCTTACAACAAGGACAAGTTCGAGAACACGGCCCTGACGGTCAATGGGCGGATCGGCGATCTGAAGCTGGTCTATGCCGGCGCCTATCTGGTGCGCAACATCAGTCAGGTCCAGGACTACACGAATTACTCGCGCGGGCTGTACTCGGATTATTACCAGTGCCACGGTGCCGAGCCCGCGCACGGGCTCACGCCGACCTGTTATTCGCCGAGCACCACCTGGAACGAGACCGAGCGCAACACGCATCAGAGTCATGAGCTCAGGCTGAGCACCCCCGACGATTGGCGCATGCGCGCCATCGTCGGCGCTTTCTGGGAGGAGCTGCAGATCGACGATCAGCTCAACTGGCTCTACAAGACCTTGCCGGCGTGTACCGCATCCGTGATGTACGGCTGCTTGACGGATGTGGCGCCGCCGTCCGGCTCGAGCGTCAACGATCCGTCGGTGCGCAATGACAACACCGCGTTCTTCAACGACGTCAAGCGCGGCTACCGTCAGACCGCGTTCTTCACGTCGCTGGATTTCGACCTCATTCCCAAGGTGCTCACGATCACGGCGGGAACGCGCTACTACCGCTTCGTCAATGACGAGCTCGGCGCCGTCGTCGGCAGCTTCACCTGCTACGAGGCAGGTCCCGGGCCGTGCTATAGCTATGCGACCAACATCGACGCGGAGAACTTGCATACGACCTACTCGGGCGCCAAGAGCCGCGGCAATCTGACGTGGCACTTCCTGCCGGATGCGCTCGTCTATTACACCTGGTCCCAGGGCTTTCGCCCGGGTGCCTTCAACCGCAACAACGGCTGCTACATCCCCGATGCCCAGGGGATCAAGGAGTACTGCTCGCCGCTCGCCTATGCCTCCGACAACCTGACCAACAACGAGATCGGCTGGAAAACCCAGTTCTTCGACCACCGACTGCAGTGGAACGGCGCCGTGTACCGCGAGGACTGGAACAACGTGCAGGTCGCCTTCTTCGATCCGGGCGTCCTCGGCAACGTCGGCTTCGGCACCAACGGACCGAACTACCGCATTCACGGCCTGGAGACCTCCTTCGTCGCCCTGCTCACCGAAGGGCTGACCGCGCAGGGCGGGGCGGCCTGGAACACCAGCAAGCAGACGAACTCGCCGTACCTGATTGCGAACAATCCGGCGCTGCTCTCGAATCCGGCGAGCAAGGCCGAATACGGGCAGCCCATCCTGAGCGTCGACAATCCGTACGGCCCCATCGGCGGCCCGAGCGCCAACTCGCCGCCCCTGCAATTCAATGCGCGGCTGCGCTATCAGTGGACCGTGAGCTCCTACAATGCTTTCGTGCAGGCGGGCGCCACGCACACCGCGCATTCCTTCACCCAATCGAGCGCGAACCCCTCGCTGTCCTCGGGCTCGAACGTGAGCACCACGCTGCTCAGGTTCGAGAATCCGCCCATCTCGCAGTTCGACGCCTCGGGCGGCATCGCCAAGGGTGCCTGGACCGCAGGCCTCTACATCACGAACTTGACCAACGTGATCAAGAGCACGTACACGTCGACCAACCAGTTCGTCCCGGCCGAGGTCATCACGCGGCCGCGGGTGATCGAGTTCAGGGTCGGGTTCAAGTTCTGAATGCGCGGCAGGCTCAGACCGCGCCGCCCTTCAGCCCGGCGCGTGCTGCGCCATCCAGTGCCGGGCGATCGAGGCGCGATTGCAGAGCCAGACGCCGTCGTGCCGGCGAATGTGCTCGAGGAGGCGGGCCAGCGCCTGGATGCGCCCGGGGCGCCCGATGATGCGACCGTGCAGACTGATGGTCATCATGCGGGGCTCACCGCGAGCGCCCTTGCGGTACAGCCAGTCGAATGCATCCCGGCAGTAGACGAAGAAATCCTCGCCGGTGGCGAAATCGCCGCCGCGCTGCAAGCGGCTGTCGTTGGCGTCGAAGGCGTGGGGAATCACCAGATGCGGGCGGCTCCCGATCCGGGTCCAGTAGGGCAGATCGTCGTTATAGGCATCGCTGTCGTACAGGAAGCCGCCGCTCTCGACCACCAGTCGACGGGTGTTCTCGCTCGGCCGTCCCGTGTACCAGCCGAGCGGCCTGCGGCCGACCATGCGCGTGATGATCTCCACATTGCGCAGTATGTGGGCGCGCTCGACCTCCTCGGCAACGAGCTGATAGTCGATCCAGCGCTGTCCGTGACAGGCGACCTCCAAGCCGCTGCTCGCGATGCGCGCGGCTGCCTCCGGGTTGCGCTCCAGCGCCATGCCGACCGCGTAGATCGTCGCATCCACGCCATAGTCCTCGAGCAGGCGCATGATTTCCCAGAATCCGACACGGCTCCCATATTCGAACGTCGATTCGACGTTGAGGTTGCGCCCACCCGGTACGGGCTCGGCACCCACGTCGGTCAATACCGACTCGGAGCACTCGTCGCCGTGCAGTACGCAGCTTTCGCCTCCTTCCTCGTAGTTCAGCACCACCGAGACCGCGATCTGCGCATCATCCGGCCAGCGAGGATGCGGCGGCCGCGCGCCGTAGCCGATGAGATCGCGCGGATAGGCGTCGAAGGAATTCATGGCCTCGCGCCCCGCTCCGAGACGATCCAATCCAGGTACGCATGCAGCGCCTCGCGCGTGGGCCGCGGCTTCCAGCCCGTCTCGGCCGCGATGCGCGAGACGTCGTAGGCGCCCCACATGCCGTCCTTGAGGGTGGGATCCTGCAGAATGTCGGCCTCCTCGGGCGCGGTGACCTCGACATGAAACCCCGCAACCCGCTCGCCGATCCAGCGGACCAGATCGCCCACCGTCGCCGCCTCGCCGGCGGCGACGTTGTAGGCGGCGTAGCGCAGACGCGGCGCGCGCAGCAGCGAGACGATCGCGCCAGCCACGTCCTCCGCGTGTATATAATCTCCCACCGCATCCAGGGTATTGACGCGCACGCGCTCGCCGTCGAGCGCCATGTGGGCGAGGCGGTTCGGCAGGTGACGAAAGTTTCGGCTCGGCGTGATCCGATCCATGGTGCCGTACACCGACGATGGGCGCACCGATGCGGTCGACAGCCCGAACAGATCGCCGTAGCGTTCCGTGATCAGCTCCGATGTCAGCTTGGAGATCCCATACAATCGCCGCGGCATCACGTAACCGTCTTCCGGCAGCGGCTCGCCCGGGTGGTCGGGTCCATGGTGCTTGTAGACGGCCCCGGAGCTCACGTAAATGAGCCTTTGAAGCCGCGACAGGGTGCGAGCCCACTCGAGGATCGCCACCGTGCCCATGGTGTTGACCTCGACGATTCGTGCCGGGTTCTGCGCTTCGGGCTCGCGCTTGGCTTCGGCGGCGCTGCCGCGCGATATCGGGGTGATCGTGGCGCCATGAACGATATGCGTGATCTCATCGCCTCGCAGCGCCGCGCGCCAGGTCTCGGGCCGCGTCACGTCCGCGACGATGACCTCGAGCCTTGCGGCCACGGGGGCGAAGTAGCGCACCGCCGCGGCATCCAGCGGCGCGGCGTCGAGCACGATCAATCGTGCCGCAGGGTCGGCGTCGAGCCAATGACGGCCGAGGACGCTCATGACGAAGCCCGTGCCGCCGGTGACCAGTAATTTCATGACGAACCTCGCTGTCCAGTCGCGCGCTACAGCGGAAAATCCAGCAGCAGGCGCAATAACGATCGAGCGCCGACCGCGAAGTCCTCGAGGGCCATGGCCTCATCGGGATTATGGCTGCCCTGCTCGTTGCGCACGAAGATCATCGCCGTCGGGATGCCTGCCTTGGCGAACACGGCCGCATCGTGACCGGCGCCGCTCGGCATCTCGAAAGGTTGATCGAGCAGGCTCAAGAGCCGTCTGCGCAGGCGCGCATCCATCACGGCGCTCGGAGAGTCGCTGGTGACGCCCAGGTCGAAGCTCACCCGGTACGCCTCGCCGATGCGGGCGGCCGCTGCGCGCGCCTGCGCTGCAACGGCATCCATGGTCGCCTGCGAAACGCTGCGCAGGTCGAGGACGAAGCGCGTCTCGCCCGCTATTTTGCTCGGTCCGTGCAGGGCAGGGTCGGTGTAGAGCTCTCCGCTGGTGAGTACCAGGTCGGCCCCGGCGTCCTGCGCCTGCACCCAGACCGTCTCCAGGTGATGCAGGAGCGCCACGGT
>Ga0335073_10002288_pt1 | contig 26173 bp, 21 predicted proteins | sample Lox_Sample_22_FD_207093 | JGI IMG/M metagenome (GOLD analysis project Ga0335073, IMG submission 207093) | Soil microbial communities from Loxahatchee National Wildlife Refuge, Florida, United States - Lox_Sample_2.2 | ecosystem: Environmental > Terrestrial > Soil > Wetlands | place: USA...
TAAATGCAGTCGCTCTCTGTGCCAATGAACTAGTTTGGAATGAATGGCATCCGATTCCGGGAAAGGAACTTGTCCCAGGTTACGACTTCTGTGGGACCGTTGTCTCATCTCCACTATCTTCACCATTTCACTCTGGTTGCAAAGTTTACGGTATACATAACTTCGAACGAGCTGGTGCCGCTAGAGAGTATACTATAGCAAAGACTGAGGAGCTGGCTCTAGTACCGAAGGAATTGAGTGATGAGGAAGTCGCAGCCATCACGTTAAGTGCACGTTCTGCATGGCAAGCTTTGTTTGAAAAGGCTGGATGGGTCGCAGAAGAAGGATGGGCCAACGGAAGAACTCTTGTTGTTACAGCAGCGAGTGGTGGGGTTGGAAACTGGGCCGTACAGCTCGGAAGGATAGTCGGAGCGAAAGTTGTGGGTACGACAGGACCTGACAATGTGGACTTTGTAAGAGAATTGGGTGCCTCAGAGGTGGTGAATTATCGAACATCTAGCTTGAAAGAATGGGCACGCGGAAAGAGCGAAGAAGAATTGGCAGACGTTGTACTTACGTGTGTTGGTGGTGAAGCTATTAAGGATGCATGGTATGCGCTCAAGAATGGTGGAGCTATAATCGACATCACTGGACCTTTACAGCCACATAATTTGAAGCCTCAAGACGTGACAGTGATTCCAAGAACTGAGGAATTCTTTGTCATGAATCCAGATGCAAGGAACTTGGATAAGATCACAAAGTGGATCGAAGAAGGTAAAGCAAAGCCGATTGTGGATAGTATATACAGTTTCAGCGACTTCAAAAAGGCATTTGAGAGGAGCAACGGAGGACATGCAAGAGGAAAAGTAGTGCTTACGCTCTAAAAGATGTGAATTTAAACCACAGAGTAACAAGACCTCCACTCCACAAGGCTTTCTTTTCGACTATTGGCAAAATGTGTCATATCTACTTATCAAGAGGTGGAGTATCGCCAAAGACAGTACCTCCAACTCTGCCATACGGTTATTACAAAGCCTTTTAGAGAAATATAGCATCGTTTTACCTACCCTTGAGGATATCGATCACCATGAACACCAATCCTTTCGATAGCTTCTCGAATTTGCTTGACTTCGGTAGAAGTCAATTCCACAAATACAGATCCTACATTTCATCGAGATATTTCACATTCTTTGTTCTGACCATAGGCGTTAGCAAGAATATCTCTCGAATACGCTTCCTACTTACCCAGGAATTGGGAAGATATCGTCGCCTTGCGCGAGGAGCCAAGCCAGAGTAATCTGACCAGCCGTACAGTTCTTCTTCTCAGCTAATGTAGCTATTTCATTGACAAGCTTGAGATTTTTCGGGAAGTTTTCTTCGGAATATTGTGGAGAAATCTTTCGGAAATCGCCTTCTTCGAAGTCGTCGGCAGATTTATACCGTCCAGTGAGCATTCCACGACCGAGAGGACTATAAGCAACCATAGCAACGCCGAGTTCTCGACATGTTTGGAGAACGCCAGTGGATTGATATTCAATGTTCATAAAGAACGGACTGTATTCGGTTTGTATACAAGCTATCGGATGAACAGCGTGAGCCCTTCGAAGTGTGGTAGCCGATACTTCAGAAAGACCAAGATAGCGAACTTTTCCTTGTCTGGAGGATGTAAGATAGGATATCTACAAATCGAAATATCTACTCACTTGACGAGATCTGACATTGCTTCTACTGTCTTTTCGATAGGTGTTTGGCCGTCTACTCGATGACAGTAGTAAAGATCTATAACTTCCACTCCGAGACGAGCCAGCGATTTCTCGCAAGCTTCTTTGACATATTCTGGATCGGATCGAATCGCCATATTCCTATTCGAGTCCAGTATGTTACCAAACTTTGTTGCAAGAAAGATAGACTTTCGATTTCCAGTCTTTTTCAACCAGGCACCTATAAGATCTTCAGAGTCCGCGTATACATCTGCTGTATCCCAAAAAGTATTTCCAAGTTCCAATGCACGATCAAGAACTTTGAATCTCTCGGAGTCAGGAAGTCGACTGCCATAGTATGCGCTCAATCCCATGGTTCCGAATCCAATACGTGTAACGAGAGGACCATTTTTGCCTAACGGACGGAGAGGAAGGTGAGACGACATTTCAAGTGATTAGTGATTGCAAGTATTCTGGTAAAGGAAGCAGAGTATGGACATGAATGCTTGGGTTCAAGTTGTATGAGAGATTGAAAAATGCTCGGGAATGTAAATCCGGCTTATTGTCCCATAGATCATAGCGATCTAAATTCTGCATACTGCACCACTCAGGAGAGATTTCACCTTTATGTGTACAGTAGATATAACGTAATGAGCCTAGCAGTTGATAATTTGTGCCAATCTTACTTCACAACGCAGCTGGAGTAACATTGTGACCGTTTTAGAATCTGGCGGCAGGACATCAAGCAGTATGACTGCTATACTTCATCTTGTAGGTGGATATTTGCCTATCAGAGACGTGGCAGCTGCCCGAATTGCTGTGGAAAGGCAGTATTGGAGTGAATTTCTTCCGGTCATATATCAGAGTGTACGCATTGTGATCTACGCCCTGCAACGCCATGCAACGCCAGTGGTTCGTGGGATATCGGTTTAACTAGTGATAGTATTACGACATGCATGCTACAGTTTAGTGTCTATGATCGAAGAAGTGTACTCTCAATGATTGCACTAGACTTTTCAAGGCGTTGCGACTACGATGAAGCTTGCCTTCCCAATTGGCGTTTACGTATCGTTTCAATTCCATTCAAATCAGCCTTTGCTACATATCCGTAAGTCTGGGATCTCTGGCGGTTCTACTTCCGACTCATGTATCTACCTAAAGGAAGGGTGCCTTCGTTCACATAAACGAGGACATATTCGGAAGCTAATCTTGTTAAAACATCAATCTTTAATGCGAAAACAAACTATTCGTTCAATCACGAGCAAGACTTGGTGCTTGGCTAAATTGGCCAGATTCCCTCGGCTTCTTGGCCAGTCAGCTCGGCATGATTATGTTGCCGACCTTTTCTACTTTACGATCTCATTTCGCCTTGTGTTCATTCACAACAAAGTCAAATCTTCCCAATAAACACGCTCTCACTACCTTCAGTATGGCTCTTGCAAAAATCGCCCTTCTTTTCTTGCTTATAGTTAGCATCTTTGGGACTCATGTCCTCATGCTTTCTAACGGCACCATCGATCGAATTCGCACTGCCATAGAAACAAAAACACTTCCCGACTCTAAAATTAAGCTCAAAACAGTATGGACAGGATTGCCTACGGACAGATTTTTGAATGTGATGGTGTGTTTCTTCTCTGTTGTGGACTGGAAAGAGCATCTTCCGTTGTTCCTTCAGAGCATACACTTTCTCGGGCAATTAGGTTCGATCTATACGCTCTGTGTAGTTGAAGGATTGAGAGAAGGTAATAAAGGAAAAGCAGTCGCACAGTAAGTTCCAGTATATGATATTGATGAAGATGAAATGGCTAAATTTTATAGGATTGTATTATGGGGATTAGGAATGGAATTCATCGGCATGACCATATTCACACCACTCTTCTGCTTCGTTCATTTGCTTAGTTCACCTACAGCAGCATTCGTAACAGACCGAAGGAGATTCCAGGAATCAATATTCGTTGATCCGAACAAAGCAAATTCCGTTCCATGGGCGATCTCTTTTGGCCATTTCATCCCAGCTTTGTTGATGATGCTTACGAAGAAAAATGTCATTGAACCAGTATGGAATAGTCAGCAGTTATGGATTCTAGCCAGACTTTTCCATCCAGTTTTTACAGCCATCAATCTATCAACGTTAATGAGTTTCACCGGACGGAAAGAGAAATCATCTGGACAACGATATGAGATATCAATGGATGCCTTGAGGAACGTGTACAGCTACAGCACGCTTTTGGCTGTGACGTCTAATATCGCGGCTCTGTCTTTGATTTTATCACAAGCCATGAACTCGAAATTAGCAGGCAAGGTAAATACAGTTACCTTGTCTAAAGTATTCTGGCCCGTATACTTTTGGGAGAGACCTGTATCACAGATTTCCAGTACAGCAGATGGTGTACATGCTTTTCTACAGTGGGACGAGATCGGTTCATGTCTTTCTATGCTGGTGTGGGCTTTGACGGTGACAATTCCGACTTTATATGGGGAGCAAGGTACATTCTATGTTGGTAGGACACTTTTTACTTCTACTCTAATGCTGTTAATTGGTGGTCCTGCAGCAGCAGCGATTCATTTGATCAAAACACGAGATGAGCTTTTTCTTGGAATGTACAAGGCGATTGAGAAGAGTTGAACAGCGGTGATGATGATGATAGCGGTTCTATTTTCGGTCCTCAACTCATTCGTTCCAATACTAAAGACTACTGAACTCATTCACTACTCGCAAGCATATTTTAGTACATGGTCATCTTCGGTGCGGGTCCTACAGTCTGCCCACCTCAATTGACCCCTCACGCTATTCACAATTTCGGCTCTCACCATTGGTTTCGAGGATCTTGGCTACTTTAACACCGAGGATAGATTAAAAGTGCTAAATCCGGTCTCTATTAGCTTTAGTGAATAGTATTTAAGGCTCATTGCCCTTCATTACCGAGTCTCTCATTCTGCTGTACCTGTATAAATCCATCCGAGATATCCAAACAGCTTATCCGCACCACTGCCTTGAAATCTCGCTGAATCTTCGTTTCTGTTTAACGCAGTACTCTCAAATTTTGTTCGAGAAGTTGAACTTACTGTTGAAACCTTCGCGTATTGACCAGCAATTCCTCCTATTCATTCAAAATGGCCCTTCCAAAACCATCAGGTCAGCTAGGTGATCCGTCAATCAATGTTGGCAACGATGAACGTACAAATGCGGCTATGCTCCAAGGCCTTAAGCAATTTGGCATGGGTGGCAAAACTCCAGGACCACCATTAAGTCGATCATCCTCGCGAGACGAATTGCTTGGCTTTCTAAAGGCTAGTCACGAAGGTTTCCAAAAGATGTATGACTTCATGGATCTGTTTAGTTTACCAGATGATGACAAGCGCCGGGTTACTGTCGAAACGAAGACTATTCCTGGTGGAGATGGACAGGATATGAAGCTCATTATCACACGACCGGAAGGAACACAAGGCAAAATCCTTCCAGGTGTTATTTACTACCATGGTGGAGGTATGGTGGTTATTCCTACGGATAATCCAATTCATCGTCTTTGGTGTAGAGATATTGCAACATCAGGCCAGGGAGCTGTTGTCATCATGCCTGACTTCCGTAACGCGTATGACGATGTCAATCATACACTTCGGCCATTTCCAGCTGGTTTGAATGATTGTGCTGCTGCAGCAGAGTGGATATATGCACATAAGAAAGAACTTGGCATCAGTTCAATCATTGCGGAAGGCGAATCTGGTGGAGGAAATCTCACTCTTGCAACGACCTTGAAGCTTATTCGCGATGGCAAAAAGAATATCATTCAAGGCGCATACGCTTTGTGTCCATACATCTCTGGTATGTATGACGCACCTCGTGAGAAGTTACTTGCCGAACTTCCATCTCTTATCGAGTTTGATGGATACTTTCTCTCACTCAGTGGCTCCGATCTCACAGGTTGGGGTTATGATCCAGATGGAAAATATCGTACCGAACCGCTTGCATGGCCGTATCATGTCTCGGATGAAGAAATTGCGAAACTACCTCCAACAACTATAGTGGTTGATGAGTTGGATGGTTTGAGGGATGAAGGCAAGAGATTCGCACAAAGAGCCATCAAAGCTGGTGTAAAATGTGTAGGAAAGATGAATTTAGGGACCGTCCATTACGGATCTGGGATTTTTAGGAAGGAGTTGGCAGATATGAGGTTTTCCGTCTGTGGAGATATTGTTAGATTCGCACATTCATTTTCAGAGCCACATGCCCAGCTGTAGGCAAGATGGATATATATTGATGTGAATGGCTTCATGGCTGAAAAGGTTTCGTTCTACTGTTTGCATTTGAAGTCAAAGAAGTCCGAAGATATAACCAAAAAGTTTGATCTTGAATATCAAACCAAACCTTCGATTACATTGCTCTTGATTCAATGTCAGCAAACAAGTGATCCCATTGTAAAGTATCAAGGCTTTGATCTTGAAGAACGCTTTGCCAGAAATCCTCAAACTGTGAGTTCTCTAATATATTCCAATCGTCTGCTCGTGGTGGTTCCATTGAAGAAATGTCTTGATCTATGTTGGATGTATCGATGCTGAAAGAAATTGGGATATTTGGTGTAGTTTGAATTGAGTTGGATGCGTTTGACTCTGGTAACTGCACCTTATGCTTTTGCAGAGTTCCTAATAGTGAACCGAGAAGTCGACCTGGAAGAGGAGATATACCAGTGATGTCTTCGAACATCTTTAATGCGGCTTTGACTTCTACCTTTAGCTGAGTCTGATCTGCTCTATCCTTGTTGAAGCAAAGATCCATGACAAGAACGATGACTGAGAGATGCATGAAATGTACCACAGCTCCGAGTCTCTGATTTGTTCTTGCTCTATCGATGACGTGTATTGCTTGTTGTGATTGTATGACAGCTCGAGCTGACTCCAAACAAATTTTCCTAGAGTATGCGTACCGAGAATCAACTGATTGACGAATCAAGAATGGTTGATGAAGTTTACATCGTCGACTATGTGCTGCTGCATTGATGAAATATCGCAATGAAGCAATATGATGATTTGTTATTTCGAGGTTTGCAATATCTCCGCGAATTTGTGATTCTGGATTGGTCTGAAGGAAGCCAGGTAAATCTGAAAGATAAGCTTCCAGTTTTCGATCTAGAGACAAAACTTCATCGTAACGTAGGTGACAAAGCTTTGGAGAAGATGTAGGTAAAGAGTCGATGATTTCACGACATATTTCTGCAAGTCTAATGCGATAGATGAAATATGACATTGAAGTCGGCGTTGACAAAGGTACTGCATAGTTGCTCGGTTTCGTACTGATATCTTCGTCTGAGCAGTTTCTTGGAAGTTTGACTTGAATGTGCTTTGGATTGATAAAGTAACAATTCTCTTGAGGACCGCCATAAGAAGCAAGGAGCCTGACAATATTAGATTTGTTAACGTTTGAGATCGGGATGATTACCAGTCTGTGGAAGTTATATGCCACCATACTCTCCTCATAACTTCGCGTTCAATGATTGCTTCAGTAGTCAAATTTATGTCTGGTACAGCATCACCATCATCAATTCTATGGAGTCGTAGGTCTCTAGCGATGACCATTGCTGCAGCACATAGAGATCTACCTCGAGCAGAGAATCCGTCTAGGTGATATACGACGAATGCCATCAAGATGTTTGCTTGTACGTCTTCAATAGACCCAGAAGTTGTTCGTTTCGAATAGTCAAGCGCATCTAATGCTGCTTTGCTGAGAATGATAGCGAGTTTCAGAAGATCGTCGGGACCTGGTAGTAGAGAGTTTTCGGACGGATGTGAGAAGTAAGCGGATATTGCGAAGATTGATAAGAGTAGAGCCGCTTCACATGGCTTCATCTGTGCTCGTTCTTTTACATTTTGATAGAAGCTTTTCAGTAACGATCTTATGGAAGGAATGTATAACACTCGAACGAAATGATCCACATTCAGCTCATAGTTGCGAAGTAACTCTACTGCTTCAAGATACTCTGGTAATGGAATGTGTATCGATGAGTGTTGTGATGTTGGAAATGTATCCGTATATCGGTTAAGGATGTCTTCAACCTTTCTCAGTTTGAATACCATATCGTTCGATAGACAGGTTAGCTAAGTCCAGTTAGTTTCAATGAAACTCAACTAAGATCTGCGAAAAAAGAAACAGAAAGTGTATCTATAAGAAATTCCAACTCCGTGGAATCCTAATATGGTAGATATCCAGAGCTCGCAGAATTTTCTCAACGTTTGGCTCCCGAGTGTTTGATTTCCACTGCAGATAGACTTACAAGAGAGTCTTCCCTAGTTCCAACGTTCTCGAGTGCTATTGAATCTTCATCTGGGCCTACGTTTATATCTGATATCGTTGCAGGTGTGTCCGTCGATGTTGGTGTTAATGCTATTCGCTTCGAAGGTGGTCGATCATCATTCAAGATAGTTGGCTGCGGCTTGGTTTGCTGAACAACAATGGATTCAAGTCGATCAAGACGCTCTAGAATGCTTTTGATATCTGTTGGTTGTTGAACAGACTCATTCCGAGTCACAGAGCGGCTTCCTCGACAAGTAACACCTCGAGCGACACAGTTGGAGCATGGATATTCGCGATTACATTTCAACTTCTTAGCTCGACAAAGCTCGCAAGAAACAGGATCTTGTCGTGATTTTAGTCGCTGCATTGTATAGCCATCATGATCGAAATCGGACGATACTAAGAGTAGAATGACCTAAGTCGATAGAACGGCCGTAGCGAAGATGTTTCCGGGAGTAACAAATGCAGATGTCGAACTCACTACCGCTAAGAGAAGTCAGCGTCTCGCATTTGTCTCAAAGAACTTCCATGGAACAGCGATTGGTGACTTAAGTCAACGGAAAGCCGTAAATAGAATCTCCAGGAAAGAATGAAATCCTTATTAGACGCACCAAACGATATTTTACAATGGATCAAGAGATCTGAGAAGACTTTCTCGTAGAAAGGTGTGGGGCCAAATCTACGGAGTACCGCCGGAAAGTCCGCGGAGCTTATGATCGACGCTTTTCCGGATGAGTACCAAGATACCGAATCGCGAGATATGATACAGTAAGGTTATCCATCGGGTTGTCTTTAAATGGACGCTAATAGGTACTCAGGATCGTGTAGTAGAGAAAGCTGCGGTTTGGAGAGATACTCCTAGGTTGAGTAGTAATACAGGATTGATGGAATCACTGGCCGAACACTTCGAAACTACGGTTACGTTGTTCATTATGATCTTTCTATGTCAATTTGACATGACTTGCGTAAATTAAACTTACGGAGATGATGGTTTGTCATTCAATTGGGCTATATTCGTAGTGGCCGAAGTCTAAGACGGATATGGCTGATTTTCTAGTATATATCAGCGAAAAGGCATCCAGATGGGTCTAGCATGGAGATTTGTGATAAGTCATCTCATTAAGTGAATATAATTAAAAGTTTCGAAAGTACTATGGCTAAATGCCGAGAGAATCGGCTTGAAAAGAGCTGGTCAGATGCTCCGTGGACCTTCCGCGGAGACATGGAGAGGTCAACCGCCTCCCTGGACTATATATTCTCGTCCAAGTGTTAAATCAATGCAATCCTACCAGATTATTCAAGATATATCAACATGAAAAGCAGAAGTGACAACAACATTGAAGACCACCAGCCCAAGTTCGAAGATTTCGGAGACGGAACACCGAAAGACGTTCAAAAGGAATGGAGGTGAGTAATCTACATGAGAATATATGTATATTGTTAACATCTTAATAGCACGAAGTCTTGTCTGGCTCTTGTAGGAGGGTTTTTCTCCGCCTTTTCCACTGTTGGGTTCGGTAATGCATTTGGTATCTTTCAGGAGTACTACAAAACTCATCAACTTCTCCATAAGTCAAATTTCGATATCGTCTGGATCGGAGCTATTCAGAGCTTTATTCTGTTCGCATGTGCGCCTTTAGCTGGAATAATGGCAGATCGAAGTGGACCATTCATACCACTATGCATTGGAAGTATCGGTCTACTCCTTGGAGCATTCATGACCTCGCTATGCTCTACGTATTACCAGTTCTTTCTTACTCAAGGTCTACTGATGGGTGTGGGTATGTCGTTTCTGACAATACCATGTCTAGCAGTGGTATCACGACTATTTGTCCGAAATCGAGGTCTCGCAATGGGTTTCGTTATTGCTGGTTCTTCGATTGGTGGCGTTGTATGGCCGATCGAGATTAACAATTTGCTCAATCAAGACGGTATCGACTTCGGTTGGACTATGCGGATTGTTGGCTTCACTATGATTCCACTTTGTGGTTTTGTCGTTATGACTCTGGGATTGCTATCAAAGGAGGTTGGAAACAAATCGTCGACTAAATCTGCTCAACATCCTAAAGCAGATTTCTCAATTATAAAGAATCCGGCGTTCATCTTTCTCTGTATCGGGTTGGCTATCTGTTTCCTAGGATTCTTTACTCCGTTCTTCTTTTGCTCGTCATACGGGATAACTATCGGTTTGTCAACCAGCTTTTCTTTCTACTTACCAGCGATTACGTGTGCTGGATCCTTCTTTGGGAGAACTATTCCAGGATACTTTGCTGATCGATATGGTCCATTCAATATTTTGGTTTTGGCAAATCTGTTGTCTGGTATCGTCGCTTTCTGTTGGACAGCGGCTGATAATATTGGAGGAGTCGCTGTATGGGTTTTGGTATATGGTTTCGCTTCCGGATCGTTGATTAGTCTTCAAGCGACCTGTGCTGCTAAGATTTCTACACCAGAGACACATGGAACTGCCGTTGGTTTAGTTATGGGAGCTGGTGCTTTAACGTAAGTCCTCCATGAAAGTTGCAATAACCATTATGCTGACCCGAATAACTAGTGGACTCTTTGGTCCAGCTATTGCAGGTCAACTTCTTACAAAGGGATATTTCGTATTGTCAATGTACTGTGGTTCAACTCTCGTAGCTGGAGCATTGTTTCTTACTGCAGCCAGAGTTACACAAAGTACCAGACTCTTTATAGCAGTATAGATAGTATCTACGAAGCCTTTATAAGTGGTACCAACGTTCGACATTGGATCTATTGGCAACGGTATACTAGGGTATGTTGAGAAATGCAAAAATGACGACAATCTCCCGAATAGTCGCTTGATATCTTTTGTAGTATAGTACTAGAATAGAAGATTGAAGGCTATATGGAAGTAGATCGTATTATAAGTCCATTTTCACATCAAGCAACCGATGCTACTGGGATTCTCCTTTGGAGTTGACGTCTATGAGAGAAGAAAGCCTAAAATCTTCCCTAATCACGCCAGATCAGGAGAGAGAGAATGCTAATTAACACTAAAGCGAACCAAGAACTTGCAGATCCTCTAGAGAAAGTTAGATATCGTCGAAGTGAAATCGTTAGTCGCATGTGAATGGTGAGCTTTGCGAAGTGACTTATGTGAGTGGACCTTTGAAACGGCATCAAATTCCCCCGCCTATTCGGGTATATCCGCGGTCAGTTGTTTTCTGTAACCGAAGCACATGCAACTTGAGTTGCGGCCGAAACTTTAAGGTAAGCCATTTATTTTGACCACATCTCCATACAATACATACTCTTCTTTACACCCAATTCCAATCTGGTACAGAACACTACTTTCAATGATATTCGAATCGCTATTTCAACACCTTACGGTCGGTAGAGTTGTGGTAGGAGGGTTCGTTCTGATACTATTCTTCGATCTTCTTTCTCGATTGATCACCAATGTGAAGATTCGAAGAATTGGGTTGAAGGCACCTTCCAGGGGAATACCATGGCCATTTGGACTCGATGTTGCATACCATGGGATAAGATCTTCCAGAAATAACAAAGTTTATGAGTTCTTCCAAGAAGGTATCAACCAGAGTTGCTTCTTTACCAGTACCACCGTTCGCAGTACTGACAGAAGGTATAGTCATGAAAAAGTATGCCAATCCTAACTGGCCTTACACCATAGAGTTCCGAGTTGGTACAAGGCGTACCATTATGACCTCTGATGACCTGAATATCAAAGCCATTCTAGCAACTCAATTCAATGATTACGGAAAAGGAGAAAATTTCAACAGAGATTGGTTTGAATTTCTCGGCAATAGTATTTTTTCTACGGATGGACAACTCTGGCATGATTCAAGGCAACTAATACGTCCACAATTCATCAAAGATCGACTGAGTGATATCCATATCTTTGAAAAGCATGTTGGGTTTCTTATTCCCATGCTTGGAGGACATGGTGAAGTAGTCGACGTACTTGATCTTTTCTTCAAGTTCACACTGGATGCCTCTACCGATTTTCTACTTGGAAGAAGTGTAGATAGTTTGCATCATGATGAGACGGAATTTGCAACGGCCTTCAATTATGTCCAACATTTTCAATCTTTGGTTGCACGTCTCAACGATCTCAATTGGATTCTTCCACGTTCAAGATTCAGGAAAGAAATCAAGATCATGAACAATTTCGTTGAGAAATACGTCAATGATGCTCTATCGTTACCTCCAGAGGAATTGGAGAAGCGTACGAAATCCGACGAAGGGTACACATTTCTACATTCGATTGTCCAATACACACGAGATCGAAATGTTCTTCGAGATCAACTTGTGGCCATACTTCTTGCTGGACGAGATACAACTGCTTGTACTCTTTCATGGCTCTTTTATGAGATTTCAACTCGACCACATATCGTTCAAAGGATACGACAAGAAATCATGGATTATGTTGGACCAACAAATCAACCTACCTATGACAATCTCAAGGCAATGAAGTATCTACAATATTGCCTCAACGAAACATTGAGATTATATCCGATTGTACCATTCAATGTTCGTGAAGCTTTACAGGATACTACATTACCACGTGGTGGTGGATCAGATGGTATGCAACCTGTTGGAGTTCTTAAAGGTACTCCAGTTGGTTATTCTACATTGGCTATGCAACGTAGACCAGATCTTTATCCTTCAGTATCTTCTGGTTTTCCACCAATTGAAGATTTTGTACCTGAAAGATGGTACAATTGGACTCCTAAATCATGGACGTAAGAATACATACATGTCTGTTGTAGTTCATCATACTAATCATGAATTATTAGGTATATTCCATTCAATGCTGGACCACGTATTTGTGTTGGTCAACAATTTGCTTTGACTGAAATGGCATATACTGTAACAAGGATTTTGCAACGGTATGATCGCATTGAGAACCGAATGAAAGGTCCAGCTACTTTTAAAGCAGATATTGTATTACAACCAGCTGATGGTGTACAATTGGAATTCTATAAGGCACAATCTGAGAAAATTTGAACTTTGTATGGTAGTAAATAATGGCAATATCATTCCGTATGGTTAGTCTTGTTTAGATCACGCATATCATGTGTATTATAGACGAGTCTGATGCTAATTTGAACATTGCCATTCACAATAAGTGATACATTTTACCTTTATGTTGACAGGATCCCGTTCGAGCGGTTTGGAAATGTAAATCGCTTGTTTTGGTCTAAGTAGCCATAAACTACGCTCTCAAAGGTATCAATATGAAGATTTGAGTGAAAGATGTCTCATTTCTTTGATATAAAGTTTCAAAAGAAGCAATCATCTACAAGTCGTTCCACCAAGTGAACAAATTTCCGGATATCATTATCATCTAGTTGTAACCAACAGACGTAAGCATATGTGAGTAACGAAACCGTCCGTGATATCAAACAGTTGAAATGATACCAGTTATTTCGATTTCACTATTCTCCAAGTCGTGCTGTATGCTACTGATGTAGGTTTTCCAGACTCGGCTTCGTTATCATCAGCTTCACTATCCTCGGTTTCAGTCGACTCAGTTTCGCCAGATTTCTTTTCACCAGCTTCAGTTTCCTTGGACTTGGATCCATCATCCTCAACTTTATCGTACTCGGCTTCATCAGCCTCAATTTTACCAGGACGTCTTTTGTCGATCTCGGTATCGATTCTCTGGTAAAGTCTTTCTTTGTCGAAACGCTCTCTCAGCTCTTTCCCACCAATGGAAGTTGTCGTAGCAACAATTAGTCCAGAGTTGTCACTCCTAAGTGCTGCAACTTGTGCCGAGATGACCATTTCGGTTACCGGGTTCAAAGAAGGAGAACTAACCCATTCATCATCAGTCAATCCTATGCTCCCAATGATTCCACGCAAAGCTTCGATAATGTTTGTTTCAGCAGGTCTTCCAGTCTTTGATTCCACTTCGGCTGCTCGTACTGCAATGACTTTGACGCTGGTCTCTAGTGTCATTTTTGCCTTGGTATCGTCGTTATCGACTTTTGCGATGGCGTAAGAGAAGATGGCAACTTCTTCATCACCTAAAGAGATGTTTTTTATCTCCAAATTACAGTTTCTATAACCGTCTTCATCACTAGTATCCAAATTTCGGGTTACAGTGACGGGATCATGACCCGAGATTGCAACCGTCGCAGTGATGATAGAAGCTTCATTCGCATCAGATCCTGAGTTACTACATTGTACACCATCCACGGAGAAGTTGTACTGTGGATGTACAAGTGCATTCCATAGAATTTTTCCTTTCTGAAAGCGAACAATAGTTCCCAAAGGATTTTGCATTGGAGTTTCATCCGTAACGGGAAATCCAAGAGCGTTTGGTCCTCCAACATCATCGTACATGCTAGCCAATGGCATTGACATTGCAAAAGCTGTGGAAGATGGTGACCACCAGATTTTACCACCTTGGAAAGTTTGGTAAAGACCGTTTCCGACTTTGATTCCGGAACTTGTAGGATATTTGAGATAACCAAGTTCACCATTCAAGGATTTCCATTTCGTTAAGAATGGTTCTAGAATTTCAACAGCTCCAGAAGCAGCAGTCCAGTAGATGGCACCATTTTCGAAGTCATTGTAACGACCAATTTGATCTCTAGTTGAGGCTTCATCGCAAGTAGGACATCCAAGTATACCTAGACCACCTCCAAGAGTATTGTAGCGATTACGAATGAAGCCATAAACTACAAATGCCTTTGGAATGAAACGTTGTCCCCAGACATGGATAGCTTGATCTGTTTGGAATTCTTGAAGGAAGCAGATTTTCTGTTGAGTTTCCATTCGTTGAATATCTCCAACTTTTTGTTTTAGCCATGGTAATCTGATCATTGCGTCACTAACTCCTTGGTTGAAACAACGAAGTTCTTCATTCTTCGGGTCATTTTCTTTTGCTGTAGCCTGCTGTTCGATAGGTACATCGGTCTTTTGAGGTGTTGAATCAGTAGCCATGGGTATGGATGATCGTCGAACTGAATTGTAACGCAAATAATGGAAAAGTTGGAAAGTTGGAGATCTCAGTTTGAATCTGTAGTAAAGTGTAAAGTCTAAGCCATCGAACGTTTGAAACTGGCATGATATCTTCCCTGCGGTACTCGGCTGATGTTTTCAGCTCCTCCAAGCTAAGAGATACCATAACAAGCTAACAGCACTAAGGATTGGATCTGCATTATCGTATGATATAGCTGAGCACAGAGTAGTATTCAGCAAGTAAATCGAATTCAAATGTATAAATCTACAGCGATTCTCAATTATTTGTACCATATTTGCATTGAAGGATTAAGCTACAGTAGAAATTTGATTTTAGCTCGCGGAATGACAACTATCGATATCTTGAAAAGTAAGAATTATCTCACGAAGTGACTGGTAGAGTTGGTATTCGAAATGAATCTTCCATCAGTGGTCTGTGATATTTCAAACACATCTGTTAACCAATCCAGTGATACGGAAGTCAGATAATCATCGGTTCCAATTTGACAATGTTGTCCTGCACCAACATCATTGGTAAAATTATAAAAGAATACCTTATCACCGAACCATTGTCCAACAATAGGAGCTTGACCAGGAAATGAAGTGTCGTTTTGTCCGCTACCAATGAAGACTTTCGATGTGATCTCTTGAACAAGTTGAACTGATTCTTGTGTAAGATTGATATTTCCGGCAATTGTAAGCCATTCAAATGGTGAAGTAGTATCGAAAGACCAGAGACCTTGAAATATCCCCCATCGAATAGAGCTTGGTGATGAAGCATTATTTCGTAGAGCATTCAATATCGTATCGAAAGCTGTTACATTGCCGGAGTTGTATAGTGCCGTCAATTCTAGTGGAAATTCCGAAAGAACAACATCTCGAAGATTATAAGCACCATCAATAGCAATGACAGCAGCAAATCTTTTCTCGTGTGTAGCTGTTCGAGGTGCAAGAATACCACCAAATGATTCACCAACAAGAGCGAGTCTAGATGTATCAACATCAGGATGAGAGATGAGATAATCGACAATTGGAGTAACAACATCCCACCAATTTGGTTTGAATCCAATATTTTGTTGACGACGAGGAGTATTTTGACCATGACCTTCATATGTTACAAAGTTCCAACCGCGTTCCAAAACATATTTACCAAAACCAGGTAAACCATCTTCTTGTGGTCCATCATAACCATTTCCCCAGAGTATTGTAGGTGTACGTGAATGATGTTTCTTTGCTTTATAGAAGATAATTGGAGCCGTGAAATTTGATAGAATTTTTGGAGCAGAGATATTATATCGAATTCCAGGTATTTCCATCAAGCTAAGAGCTTTATCAAAGTTTGATGTAGCTTCATTAAAGACGCTATACAGTCTAGGATCGGAAGAATTGCCTGTGAGGAAGAACATGGATGATCTCAAGTATGCTGAAGATCTGAAATAGGTATCTCTTGCTGATATTGAATATTTTGAGCTATTGATTGATTCCGCAAAGTTATGAATTAGAGAACCAAGAGTGTAGAATGCATTTTAATAGCTTTCGAAGTTACCAGGAATAATTTGGTTTGCTGCTTGAAGTACTTCTCCAGTATTGGCACTACCACCATTTGAAAGTGATAATCTTTGTTGAAGTTGAAAAGAGAATTCAGGATCGGAACTGAGTTGAAATATGACTTGTCCAGATGAATTTTGAGCTATAATATGACGAATTGGTATGGTGAAGATCACAACGAAGAGAAAGAGTATGAACGAAGTCATCGTTTCTCATGCAGTCAATTCCGCTGAGCTCGTAGAAACTTCATAATCTACCTACAAAATTCTATAGGAACTATGAAATTTATATTCGATCATGATGCCGTAGAGCTCCGATCGATGTTTATTTTGACTCAGAGATATCCGGTATGAGTATACCGTTTGTGGGCATTCGTTCATGAGGCTTGTATTTTGATCACAAGAAAGGAGATCTAGAAAATCCAACCACGATTTGTTTTGATTTTTACGAGCATTTGCTTTGCGCTAGTAGCGAAAGTTTTGCTGGAGAACATCATTCCGTTTGAAGGCAATTTCACGAAGCGCCACAGCTGGGTTCTAAACTTCGGGTTGAAATGTGGATACGAGATGAAGGTCCTTGTGTCGCTAGGATTAAAGCATGTTAGAAAGCTCACGTATCATCACACGTGGTAGGATTACATGGAGACAGTGGTTTCGGTAGATGATCCTTCGAACTAGGGCCATGCAAGAAGTTCCAAGGATGAAAGAGAGATTCCGGTTCAACTCCGATGAATTGAAGAGAGGATACCCTTCGGATAATTTTCCAGATGACTTGAGTATAATCTCTCGAAGCTCAAAACTAAAAAGGCCGATAAGAAGAGAAGAAGGTAGATGTCTTGGAGTTTCCTTTCGACTTTATTGACTGCCATGTACGTAGTAGAGTATGTCAAAGAGATCATCACGCTGACAAATTCTCGCGGTAAAACCGACATTACCGAAGACAAAGTGTAAGAATCGAACTATTGAGTCCGAAGCATCTTTTCAACTACATTTCAACAAGGCAATCCCTATCAACTCAAATATCAAAGCATGGCACACATTCAAGATCAGAAATTTGCGAAATTGGGCTTTCAGAAATCTATCTCAAGCAAGAAAATCGTCAGTTACCATCGAGATCTTGAGAAAACCAATGATAACAACCCAATACTGGTGTTGCTTCATGGCTATCCTCAAAGTGCCTATATGTGCGAGAATCATCCACATTACTAAGATATTTTCATTTCTAACAGATTTTAGATGGCGTCTCATGGTTCCATTACTTCAAGACAAGCCACTTTTCGTACCAGATCTACCAGGTTACGGGAATAGTGCTCCAACGGATCAGAATGATAAAGTCAGTGTTGGGCATCGAATTATTGAAGCTCTTCGTGAGACAATCAATCAAGAATATACGAATTCCGACAAACATTGTTCCATTGTTCTCATCGGTCATGATCGAGGTGCTAGAGTAGCACATGAATTTCATGTTTCCACTGGAAAGACAGAAGTTTTGAACCTACGAATTATTGGGTTGGTATTACTCGATATTGTTCCAACTTTGTATCAATGGCAGATTGGAGATTCAGCAACAGCTCAAATCGGGTATTTTCACTGGTCGTTTCTAGCAAATGTGACCATTGCAAAGCCTATGATCATGGCATACGGTGGTGGAAAATGGGCTATTACCATGATTCATCATTGGGTAGGATCGAATACTGAAGGACTTGAAAAGTTGAAAAGTGAAGATTCTTTGACTGTCTATAGCAGTTTCTTTGATCAAGAGTCAGTTATCGAAGCATCATGCTTAGATTATGAAGCTGGTGCTAAAACTGATTTGGATTTTCAAACAAAGGCAATTGATAATCATCAAGGTATTGTAGTTCCTTTACTTTTGATCTACAGTAAAGATTATCTATCGAGAAGAGCCAAAAAATCCATACAAGAAGTATGGAGTCAACCATGGACTGAAGATTCGAAATTGATCACATGGAATTCCATTGGTAATGGAATAGGTCATTTTTTACCAGAAGAAGCACCGGAATTGACTTCAGAAGCATTGATAAATTGGTTATCATCACTATAAGTTTGAAATTGTCATTTTAGTTGTTCAGATAGTTAATCAAAATTCAATTTGGATGATATTGTCGTACTGGACTAGTTCGATAGAGTTGACTAAATCAATCAAGTAACTAAAATTAAATGAACAGAGTAACATCTATGATTGATATCAGGGAGGAGATTAGTAAAATCAGAGACGTATGTCATTCCTTTACGTATTGTAGCCGAATTTTGTGCTTACCACCAAGCTTTACGATGCTAAGATGCTACGACGCTATTAAAGCTTCATGGAAGCTTATTTGTAGCTAGAAATTAACACTATCTGGCACCGTAGATACATTCTGCTTATATCCATGCTTTGCAGAGCCAAGAATTTCATCTAAAAGCGTCCAATTCGTCAGTCAATGGATGCGGGAGTCACTTCGGGTGTCCACATACGTGATGTTGCAAGCGAAGATGACAAACATGCAGCTGAATAAGAGCTTCTTTAGATGGGAAGCTTCTATCCTAGCCAATTGGAGGTCTAGCCAGAAGTGAAGGAACTCGGTTCAACGGCATCCTTGTATAGGTCATTGTCTCCTCAATGGTGGAGATTTAGAATTTTCAATGACACACATTTATATCCTCGTATTCATATCCGCACCGAACTTATCATCAAGAACGATAAGTTCAAGAAAATGATAGAAAGAGGATGACAGTAACGTACTGGAAATTTAACGTCGGTAAAACATCGATGAATAAATCCAATCGTTGAAATTCAACGGTGGATTTTCCGAACTGACGAGATTACATTCACGCAGCAAAGAGTGGGGAATTTATCACCTTGCATGATGATTATGCACGACGTGTCATCAATTAACCATGTCTCCACTTTGTAAAGGTTTACGGTGAAGCATGTGAGTATTGATTAAGTTGAATAATATCCGATTGCATAAATTAAAGCGTTTTGGACGACTTTCTCTCAATACCTTCTCGATATCCTTTCGACAAAAGCCTCAACTTCAATTCTACTTATCCGAATACCGATCAAAAAGTTCCAACAAGATTCATTTCATCGATCAAGAAGCGTTGAAGTAGAAAATCATCATCCAACCATGGCTACAAATGCAAGCGAAACCGTGTGGCATGCGTTCTATAATCTACTTCGAGCATATGGCTTGAAAACCATCTTTGGAAATCCTGGTTCAACGGAACAACCGATGTTGAAGAACTTTCCATCCGACTTTGAGTACATTCTTGGTTTACAAGAAGCCTCAGTTGTGGCAATGGCAGATGGATATTCACAAGCAACTCGTAAACCCGTTGTAGTCAGTCTTCATACATCAGCGGGTACTGGAAATGGTATGGGCAACATTATGACTGCGTTTTTAAATAAGACGCCGTTGATTTTGATTGCTGGTCAACAAACAAGAGAAATGATTATTGGTGAACCAATGTTGGCAAATCGTGAACCAGAATCAATGCCAAAACCATGGGTAAAATGGGCCTATCAACCAGTTCGAGCACAAGATGTTCCAGCAGCATTGATCAGAGCTATTGCTGTAGCAACAATGCCACCAGCAGGTCCTGTTTATTTGTCGATACCTTTGGATGATTGGGATGTAAAAATCACAACAATACCGATACCAAGAATTGTCAGTACAAAGATTGCACCAGATCCAGAATTACTATCGACATTTGCGAAACGTATAGAAAAAGCAAAGAAATTTGCTTTGATTCTTGGACAAGAAGTTGATAAGAGTTTGGCATGGGATGAAGCTATCAAACTTGCGGAATTACTCAATGCTTCTGTCTATCAAGCTCCATTGGCAGAACGTGCAGTATTTCCAGAAAGACATTCACTTTTTAAAGGAATGTTACCAATTGCACGTGGACCACTCAGTCAAACTTTGAAAGGATATGATCTTGCTTTGGTAGTTGGTGCCGAAGTTTTCCGATATTATCCATATGTTGCTGGTCCAGTTATACCAGAAGGTTTGGAACTTCTACATATCACGAATGATCCACATGATGCCGGAAGTGCTCTTGTTGGTGATAGTTTACTATCAGATTCGAAATTGGCACTTGGAAATCTTTATGATCTATTGAAGTCAACCATAAAACAACCCGAATCAAAATCGGAAGTTCAACCAAATCAGGTACCGGAGATATCAAAAGCTTCTCCAATGACTGCTTTAGATGCTTGGACAGCAATAGCTCAACTTCGACCAAAGAATGCACTATTGGTACAAGAATCACCATCCAATGGAGCAGATTTGGAAAGAGTTTGGCCAGCAGAACAACCAGAAGCCTATTTCACCTTCGCAAGTGGTGGTTTAGGTTGGAATGCACCAGCAGCAGTTGGTATTGCATTGGCACAAAAGAATTTGAAAACTTCTCGACCAACAATTCTAGCAATTGGTGATGGAAGTTTACATTATTCTGTTCAAAGCATCTACACCGCGGTCCAACATAAGGTCAAACTTGTATATCTTGTACCACGCAATGAAGAATATGCAATTTTGAAAGAATTTGCTATTCTTGAAGAGACACCGAATGTACCTGCTTTGGATTTACCAGGATTGAATGCACCAGCCATAGCAGAGGCTTATGGATGTCCATCATTCCGTGCAAAGAATGCTGAAGAATTGCAAAAGCAATTTGAAGAAGCTTTGAAGGTTGATGGTCCAGTATTGATTGAATTTCCAATTGATCGTAATTTACGACCATTAGTTGCAAAAGCGGATGCAAAATCTTGAGTTTAAGCTCAATGGAATATTTCAAGACTAATCATGATGATTAGTTACTTTGAAATAGTAATCATTCATTCAATCTACGTATCAAATGCAGTTCGTAAATTTGAAATCCATCAATTATACAGTTGATTTGATTTATACATATGCTTTCTTCCAGAGTTTGACTTCTTTCGTTTTAAGAGTGTACAGAGTCATTTTATAGTTTACCAAAAGGTGAATTTGGATATTTCGTTCAATATACCTGTAAAAGTTTTAATCTACGTCCTTTATTACTCATTAATTCTGTTCGAAGTTCACCAATGTCCTTCAATCATGAATATGAGTAACCATCTGGTGGAACCAGAAAAGCCGTTCACTACCATTGAAAGTCTTCGGATCTTTATCCTTTCATTCTTTGTAAGAATAGACAATCTTATGGTCCGTATTTGACTATGGAGAATCTCGTTGTCGACCAGACACATGTGATCGATTTCTAGATCCATCTTTGGTAGTGTAGACAACGTCCTGAACGAGATTGAGTTTCTTGTTGATCACTTTCACGATGGAACTACTGTTGCTAGAAACTCCAATAGGAATGTTGCTCATCTTTGGACTTCTCAGAGTCATATAGTTATAAATATCAAAGGAATCGATCTGAATTATGATTTGAGTGTACAAAGCTACATAAGAGTGAGTTTTCCGACTAGTAATTCCTATCTGAATATATACGGATACAGAAATCATAAGTCTTTCAGGTCAAAACTGTCAAATCATCGTGATTAAGTGCCCTGAGTTTAATCGTAAGAAAAAAGTGTTTTAGTGAAGTATTTGATACCTAAAATCCGTCTACTCTTCTATATACTGTAAAGATAGAGATCAGCAATGGGTGAATTACTATCACTAAAGCATGAGCGCCGAAAACCGCTCATAGCTTCATAGTAGTTTGATACAACAACCGCGAACTAAGTACAAATAGATCAAATTTATAAAACACCTACGATAGAATAGAATCCTTGACAATAGAGAGCCTTGTTTCAGTGGATCTCATAATTCACTAGCCGTCCAATATGAAATATAAACGATTGAAATCTTCCAAAAATGGTACCAAATGTAGAGACAGAACTTACTACCGTAAAGTCTGGGTAACTTACACTGGACGAAGTATAATCGATCAAAAGAATTATATTTAATTTTCGTTCTACAGTTTTGGAACCACCTCCAGTATATGTCAAGCATAGTAATAAATGCGTTTAGACACATAAACATATACTACCGACAGCCCAAAAACCTCAATTAGCAAGGAAAAGTTCGACATTGCTTTCCGTTTCATTCCACTCAACTTAATCCGTGGCAATCCAAGTCAACTCGAAAGTGGGGACTACCTGTGTCTGGCAAATCGTTGATTGCATTAAAACCGCCGTATTACTGCAAGTCATTCGAATAAAGCTTGATTTATGACCTTTCCGAAAACGATACGGAAGCTAAATGATACACCTGGCATCCAGAAACGTTGCCGACTGGTTCTATTCTCCTGGTTTTGCAGGGTATCCTCCGAACTAGCAATTTTCGGTAACTGCTGCAGTATCTCCTAGTTTGGATGGTGTCGAATCCTTCTATCATGAACTAGGCTTTGGTTCATGCAACTCTGTCTGAAAAGACGATGTGATTGCTTGGAGAATTGAATTACTTCACGCTAACAATGAACTCAACCATACATATCAATTAATAACCTTGTACTCGGTGTTGTTTCTCGATCACATGTTGTACATTAATTTTGAAGCTTGAAAATGATCCTTGAACGAAAGTTGAAGCCTGATAATTCATCTTCTTCATTGCTCGCAATGCTTTCTCTTTCCTTTAGACTTAAACTCGCTAGTCTTGATCAATGGCTTACTTGTTGTTTTTATTGATCCTTTTGACGTTGTGTAACTCGGTTTCGAGTATGCCATAGTCCTTTTTACACAATAAGGATACTAACATTTACTCAGCCTCTAATACGACCAGTATCACAAAGATCTCGACTACCAGTAGCATCACGAAAATCTCGACTACCACTAGCATTGCAACGACTAGTTATGTCAGTGGAAGTGCAGCAATCGAAAGCTGTTATCTCGCTTTGGCAAGCTGGCAAGCCGCTTCAGATTCATGGTACACTTCAGTCGCTGGTCCAATAAACAGAACATACGTTGGTTCCTATATCAGCACCATTTACGAGACTTATAAACTCTGTGATGGCATTCCTCGAGCTGTACTATCTGGAAACTCTTCCTACATAACGATCACTACCACGCAAACAAGTCTAGATGACTTTTCCAACGTTACCGTCACAGAAGTGAACATAATTGAACCGTCACCCGTCGTTATCACCATCTTCACTGTCATTTCTACCTACGTATACCCGTATATAAGCAATGTAAACCTCAACAGGCCTTCAACGACAACATTCTTTTCGGTTCCAAACCCAAATTGCACAATAAATCCGACAGATTGCGCATCTCTGAGTATAGCATCCAGTAATGCCATGTGGACAGGTGGAACTTTCAATCTCACAGCCTCGCCATCGGTTCTATGTGAACCACCAGTCATTCCAGGTTTTACATTGGGAGGATGTGAGATATATATTCCATCGGTTCAACTTCTATACTGGCCAGTCACGCTTGCCTCACAGGACCTGTGCATCTACCCGAATCCAATTGATATCACCGCAGCTCCTGCAGAGAATGTCTCCGTGTCAATTGCTACTGCCTTCGGTACAACATTTACTTCAGATGAAAACTGTTACCTCTTCTATACCAACATCACTGGTATTTTCAGTTATACAATCACGTCGGTTGTCCCTGGAGGTATCCTAACCATTGCATCGTCAGCTTTACAATCCTATCGAGGCCATATTCCTGCTCTTAAATTAGACAATGTCTACTCATTCAATTTCGCTGACTTGTTACCTAATCATGTCCCTATTCTTGCATATCAAGGTCAAGATACCTGCGCTACAGAATACGGAAATTCTATTGCATATCCGTTCTGCGCCACCATTGTTGAAGATCTTTATGCGCCAAATCTAGTCTACCCAACCCAATTTTACAATTTAGTACCTAATCAATGGGATTCTTGTACCTTTGATTACGAAGGACTCTTCGATCCACCTACTTATCTTCTACCAGTCGACGTATTGACACCTGTGAGTACGAACACACCGTCTAGTGTCACTACAACGCCTGCATCTCCATCGACAACAGAATACTTGACAACGGCATTATCGACAAATACAACATTCGCATCGAAAACGACGGGCGTGGCAGAAAGTTCTACTGCTACCGTAAAGTCAGGAACTGGATCGGGAACTGGATCGGGAACTGGATCGGGAAATGAATCAGAATCTGAACCTTCAGATAGCGATTCCAATGGAGACACAGCTGGAGATAGCAGCGAACAACAAGTCAGTTCAACTCCCGGAACAACACTTGGCGAAACGGAACCTTACGATCCATCCACCGCTTCCGCTGAACAAAACAACCCACCCGTCACCGTCGTGACCATTAAAGATGGGGACAGTACCGTTACGGTGTCCGCAAACGGTGCTGGTGGTCTAGTAATTGACGGTGCTTCGCTTTCTCAAGGCCAAGTCACTACCATCGGCGATCAAACAATTTCGGCATACGAAACAGGAGCTGTAATCGCTCAGAATGGTCAGACAACAACCGTCAGCTTGGCTTTACCAGTATCACCGATTCCAGGACTCGTTGTTATCACTCTGGCCAATGGAATTACTGTCACCGCAACCAGTTCAACCGCAAATGGCTCACCTGTTGTTATCATCGGCTCTCAGACATTGACTGCCGGCTACGTCATCACCACAGCTGGCTCCGTTCTCTCTCTAAATGGTGATCACCTTGTTATATCCGCCGCTAGTGCCACTGGAGCCATCATCGCTGATGCTTCGACAACATTCACAGCCATCCAATCCGTGAACCAAGGAGCAACCGTCGTTAAAATTGGAGATACAACCGCTACCGTTGGCAAAGGTCCAGTTACTCTCCCGAATGGAGAAGTCGTCAGCGCCGCATCCAGTGGTCTTGTGGTCATCGAAAATGATTCCACAAGTACCGTTTCATATTCCACGATTCAAACATCCATGCCATACACAACAATTACATTTCCAACAGTAGGATCAACAACAGTAACCACCACAAGTACCAAGAAAGGTTGTTCGTCCAATATTGGCATCTATTTGACAAGGATTTTGCTTATGTCTGTCTTTGTGGCGTTATGGATATTGTGATTACGGAGATGCGGGCCAAAAGTATTGCCCAGGCATATATTTGATGCCTTATAACCCTAACCCTAGACCTATTAAGTTCTTAGGCACTAGTTTGATGCCTGATTTATGGCTCACGGTCTAACCACGTATCGTCTCCGTCTGAGCAACTATTCTCGCGTGAATTAAGCCGCAAGTCAAATTACAGAGCGCGTTTGAGCTACTATTCTCGCGTACGTTAAGCCATAAGTGACATTACGGAGATGCGGGCCAAAAGCATTGCCTTAGCATCAATTTCATGCCCCTAACCCTAACCCTAACCCTAGACGCCCCCTAATTTTAGGGGGTACCTACTAATTCCTTAGGCACCAGTTTTGATGCCTGACTTATGGCTCACGGTCCAACCACGCATCGTCTCCATCTGGTCTTTCTCTTTCAATTACGGCCACTCCTTGCCTTTTCTCGAGGTCCGAGGCCTTCTATATACTCATTACCTCCGCATTTAATTACTTGCTCCACATACCAGCGAATTCGATCCACATAAGCCCTGCAAGCGCTCCTGAGGGAAGTCCTCCAAGAACTTCTTCCATGCCTCCTCCGCCTCCTTTTTGATATTGAGAATCGATTTCTTCGTGGTTTGTCGCTCTCCCTGTAGCCAGGTAGGCTCAATTGCATTTAAATTAGGTGAATTGCCGCAC
>Ga0335073_10002289_pt1 | contig 26159 bp, 21 predicted proteins | sample Lox_Sample_22_FD_207093 | JGI IMG/M metagenome (GOLD analysis project Ga0335073, IMG submission 207093) | Soil microbial communities from Loxahatchee National Wildlife Refuge, Florida, United States - Lox_Sample_2.2 | ecosystem: Environmental > Terrestrial > Soil > Wetlands | place: USA...
ATCAGCGCCCCTGCCACCGCGGCGGGCGTTTCTCGGCGAACGCTTTCGGGCCTTCCTGGGCATCCTCGCTCCGATAGGCGGCCTCCGAGGCGTGCCGCGCGGCGCGCAACGCGGCCGTGCGGCCCATCTCCGTCGAGAGCATGACCATCTCGCGCGCCGCCCGCACCGACAAGGGCGCACCTTCCAGGATTTCACCGGCGAGCGCGAGGGCGGCGGCCATGAGCGCGTCGGGCTCGGCCAGCCGATTGACCAGTCCGATCTCGTAGGCGCGCTGCGCGCTGATCGGCTTGCCGGTGAGGACGATCTCCATCATGACCCGCTGCGGGATCATGTGGATCAGCGGCGCCGCCCAGGGCGAGCTCCTGCCCACCTTGACCTCGGTGATGGCGAATTGAGCGCGCGTGCTCGCAACGCACAAGTCGCAGGCCTGGGCGATCATCCAGCCGCCCGCGAAGGCCACGCCGTTGACCGCGGCGATGGTCGGCTTGCTGAGCTCGATGTTGTCGCCGGGAACGGGAAACATGCCGCGCGGCGGCACGGCCAGCGCGAGCTCGGTCATCTCCTTCAGATCGCCGCCGGCGCAAAATGCCCTGTCGCCGGCGCCCGTCAGGATGGCGACGCGCAAGGCGGGATCGCGCTCGAAGCGCTCCCAGGCGGCGAACAGTCCCGCCCGAATGTCCTTGCCGAGCGCGTTGCGCGCCTCGGGTCGATTCAAGGTGATCAGCGCGATCCCATCCTCGCGCGCATCGAACAGCACGGCCTCGCTCATCGGAATCTCCTGCAGAACTCGCTCGATCAGAATCCTCGGCGCCGGATGACCTGCGCCGAGCGCTCCAGCTCCTCTCGAAAATCAGGATGCGCGATCGCAATCAGGCGGCGCGTGCGCTCGGCGAGCGTTTGCCCCTTGAGCTCGGCGGCCCCGTATTCCGTGACGATCACATCCACGTCGCTGCGCGCCGTCGTGACCGGACCGCACAGAGCGGCCGCGATGCGGCTCACCTGCCCACCCTTGGCCGTGGCAGGCAGGGCAATGATGGAGCGGCCGCCCGGCGAGCGGCTCCCGGCGCGCACGTAATCCACCTGCCCGCCGGTACCGCCCAGATACTGCTCGGCGCTCTGCTCGGCATTCACCTGGCCGGTCAGATCGACCTCGATGGCGGAATTGACCGTCACCAGCCGCGGCAGGCGCGAGAGCACCGCCTCGCTGTGGGTGTAGGAGGCGCGGCGCATGCCGATGCGCGGGTTGCGGTGGGCGAACTGGTACAGCCGGGAGGTGCCGATGAGCGCACCGGTGATGGAAACGCCGGCATCGATCGGCTTGCGGGCATTGGTGATGACCCCCGCCTCGACCAGATCGACCAGCCCGTCGCCGATCATGCCCGAGTGAACGCCCAGATCGCGCCGATCCTTGAGCAGACGCAGGATGGCGTCGGGCACCGCGCCGATCCCGACCTGGATCACCGCGCCGTCCTGGACGTAGTGGGCCGCGGTCTCGGCAATCGCCAGATCCGTCGCGCCGATCTTGGCCGGGGCGACCTCGACCGGCGTGCGCGCCACGTGCACGGCGCAGTCGATGCGCGCACCCGGCAGCACCGCATCGCCCAGCGTGAAGGGCACGCGCTCGTTCACTTCGGCGATGACCACTCGCGCCTTCGCCACGGCCGCTTGTACGAAGTCATTGATCAAGCCGAAGCTGTGATTGCCCTCGGCATCGGGCGGACTGACCTGCACGAAGGCGACATCGCAGCCGATCAAGCCCTGCTCGATCATCGGGCCGATCTGACTGACGTGACAGGGGATGATGCCCAGCCGCCCGGCCGCCGCGACCGTGCGCAGCGCGCCGATGGCGCCCATGCTGGACAGATCGAGCTTGTGCGCGGCCTCCGCATCCAGAATCCCGGAGAAGCTCGTGGCCGCGAATGCCGACAGCCGGCCGATGCGCCCGGCTTGCGCGATCAGCGCCTCGATGAGCGTCGTGGGCTCGCCGCATGCCTGGCCCCATACGATGTGATCGCCCGGTCGCAAAAATGCGCCGAAGTCGAGCCCCGCCACGTCGGTCGAGAGGGTCACCGTCGCGCAGCGAGCGCCAGCAGCGCCCTGGCGCGGGCAAGATGCGGGCGATCCAGCATGGCGCCCTTGTGGCCGATCGTGCCGGCGCCTGGATTCGCCGCGAACAGATCCACGATCTCCTGCGCCGATGCGAGCTCCTGCGCGCTCGGCGTGAAGGCCTCGTTGATGATCTCGACCTGCGCCGGGTGAATGGCGAGCATGCCGCGATAGCCGTCGCGGCGCACTTGCATCGCCCGCGCGCGCAGGCCCGCCTCATCGCGAAAGTCGCCGTGAATCGTCTCGATGGCAGCCACGCCCGCCGCCGCTGCGCCGAGCAGGCAGAGGCTGCGCGCGAGCTGGTACGTGAACGCATAGCTGCCGTCGGCGTTGCGGTTCTCGCTTGCGCCCAGCGAGTCCGCGAGATCCTCGGCTCCCCAGCTCATGGCGGCGAGCCGCGGCGTGCCCGCATAGCTTGCGGTGCTGAACATCCCCTCGGCCGTCTCGGTGACCAGCACGATCACCCGCGTCGCGCCCGGATCGATGCCGGCCGCGGCCTCCAGCGCCGTCAGATAGTGGTCGAGCAATTCGGCATCGGCGCGGCCGCGCGACTTGGGCAACATGATTCCGCCCGGGCGCCCCTGGATCACCGCGGCGAGATCGGCGAGGGCATGCGCGGTCTGCAATGGGTTGATGCGCACCCACAGCCGCGCGCGCTGCGCCGGATGCGCCTTGAGGAACGCGCTCACCATCGAGCGGGCCTTGGGCTTCTCCCCCTCGGCCACGGCATCCTCCAGGTCGAGCAGAACGATGTCCGCCGCGCCGGCCGCGGCCTTCTCGGTCTTGCGCTCGCTGTCGCCCGGGGCGAACAGCCAGGACCGCGCATTGATGCTTTCTGCAGTCGCCATGTGTGGTTGCATCTCCCGTCGATCAGCAGCACTCAATCAGTACGGCACGGCCGGTGCGACGCCGCCGCTACGGCGCGGCCGGCACGGCACGCTCAGTACGACCGGGGCAGCTCCAGGACCTTCTCGGCCAGGAAGCTCAGGATCATGTGCGGGCTCACCGGCGCCGTTCTCGGAATCAGGCTTTCACGCAAATAGCGCTCCACGTGATATTCCTGGGCATACCCCATGCCGCCCAAGGTCAGCATGGCAGTATGGCACGCCTCGAACCCGAACTCCCCGGCCAGATACTTGCCTGCGTTGGCCTCGACGCCGCATTCCAGACCGCGGTCGAACAGCGTCGCGGCCTTCATCGCCATCAGGTTGGCCGCCTCGAGCTGCGCCCAGCACTTGGCAAGGGGGTGCTGGATGCCCTGGTTCATGCCGATCGGGCGGTTGAACACGATGCGCTCGCGGGCATAGCGAGCCGCGCGCGCGATGGCCGCACGGCCGATGCCGACCGCTTCGGCGGCGATCAGCACGCGCTCCGGATTGAGACCGTGCAGGATGATCTTGAAGCCCTCGCCCTCCGGACCGATGCGGTCCTCCTCCGGAATCCAAAGATCCTGGATGAACAGCATGTTCGAATCCACCGCGTGGCGCCCCATCTTGTGGATGAGCCGCACCTCGATCCTGGAGCGGTCGAGCGTGGTGTAGAACAGCGACAGCCCGTCGGTCTTGCGCTTGACCCGATCGAGCGGGGTGGTGCGCGCGAGGAGCAGCATCTTGTCCGCGACCTGCGCCGTGGAGATCCAGATCTTCTCGCCATTCACCAGATACCCGCCAGCGCGCCTTTCCGCCCGCGTCTTGAGCTCCGTGGTGTTGAGTCCGGCGTTGGGTTCCGTGACCGCAAAGCACACCTTGTGCTCGCCGGCGATCACCGGCGCGATGATTCGCTCCTTCTGCTGCTGCGTGCCGAACAGCACCACCGGCTGCAGGCCGAACACGGGAAGATGCACGCTCGATGCCCCGCTCATGCACGCGCCCGACTCGGCAATCGCCTGCATCATCACCGCCGCTTCGGTGATGCCGAGGCCCGAGCCCCCGAACTGCGCCGGCATCGCGATCCCGAGCCAGCCGGCCTCGACCAGCGCGGCGTAGAATTGCTGCGGAAACACGCCGTCGCGATCGCGCGCAAGCCAGTACTCGTCCGGAAAACCGGAGCATAGCCTGAGGATCGCCTCCCTGATGTTCTGCTGATCCGCCGTGAGTGAGAAATCCACTGCCCGAAGCCAGAAAGCCGAAGAATAACGGCATGGCCAAGTCTACAGCCATCGCCCATCATCGCAACAGCGCGGCGCGGTAAAGCGCAAGCCCGTCATCCTCTTGACCATATTGTCCGGACAATTGCAGACTTTACTTGCGCCCGGGCGCGGATAAAATATCGGGCAACTGGATCGCTCCATCGTGGTTGTACAGACAAGGATTTCAGGCTCGACCACCCCGGGTGAACGATATGACCGACTTCGTCGTTGCGGAAAACGCCATCCGTCAGCTGCACGCGCGCTATGTCGATGCGGTCTGGCGCAAGGACTATCCGGCCTTCGGAGATTGCTTCGCGCAGGATGCGGAGTGGCGGATCGCGGGCATGGTGATACGCGGCCGCCCGCAGATCGAGGCGGCCCTGCAACGCTTCATGCAGAGATTTCACCGGGTGCTGATGACCTTTCGCACGCCGATCATCGAGGTCGGGAATGGAACCGCCGTGGGCAGGACCTACGTCACCGAGCAAAGCGCCCTCCTGAATGGCCGACCGGGCGCCACGATTGGCATCTACTACGAGCGCTTCGTGGACGAAGGAGACCGCTGGAGATTCAGCTGGCGCCTGTTTCAGCTGCACTACATGGGCCCGGCCGACCTGTCGGGCTCATTCTTCGAGCAAGCCGACTACGGCGCCCCGCCGGCGATGCCGGACCTGGATGCGCCCACGATCAACTACTCGGGCCTCGGTGCCGGCTGAAGGGAGAAGTACCGATGGATAGCCCCGCCCAGCGCAAGGGTCCGCTCGCGGGCGTGCGCGTCATCGATCTGACCGCAATGGTCATGGGGCCGTACTGCACCCAGATCCTGGCCGATCTCGGTGCGGACGTGATCAAGATCGAGTCGCCGAAGGGAGACGATACCCGTTACATCTCGGTCGGCCCGGTGCCCGGCATGAGCGGCGTTTTCGTCAACGTCAACCGCGGCAAGCGCAGCGTCGTGCTCGACCTGCGGTCGGAGGCGGGCGCCGCGGCATTGCGTGCCCTCATCGGCCGAGCCGACGTATTCATCCACTCGATGCGCGCCCGGGCGATCGCCAAGCTCGGATTCAGCTATGCGGATGTCGCGGCCATCGCCCCGGCGATCATTTACACCAACTGCTACGGCTACGGCCGACGAGGCCCCGACCGGGATCTGACGGCCTACGACGATACCATCCAGGCGGAATGCGGAGTGCCCGCCGTTCAGCAGATGCTGACCGGCGAAGCGAACTACGTCGGCACGATCCTGGCCGACAAGGTGGCGGCCCTGACGGCCGTGTACGCGACCATGACCGCGCTGTTCCACCGTGAGAGGACGGGTGAGGGCCAGGAGGTGGAGGTGAGCATGTTCGAAACCATGGCAACCTTCATGCTGGTCGAGCATGCCAATGGCGCGGTATTCGAGCCTCGCCTCGGCCCGGCCGTGTATCCGCGGGCGGTGGCGCCCAACCGCCGGCCCTACCGCACCAAGGACGGTTTCATTTCCGCACTGATCTACAACGACAAGCAATGGGCGGCGTTCGTCGAGGCCGTGCGGCCGCCGTGGGCCGGCGATCAGTACGCGACGCTCGAGCGGCGCGCGCGGCACATCAACCAGGTGTACGCTCTGCTGGGGGAGACGCTGAAGGAGCGAACGACGCAGGAGTGGCTGAGGCTGTTCCGCCAGCTCGACATACCCGCTGCGCCGGTGCGCACGCCTGACGAGCTGTTCGACAATCCGCATCTGAATGCAGTCGGCCTGTTCGAGACCGTGGACACGCCGCACGGCCCGATGCGCTTTCCCGGCGTGCCGACCTGGTTCTCCCGAACACCGGGCCGAGTGGGCGGGCCCGCCCCGCAGCTCGGTGCTCACACGCAAGAAGTGCTCGAGGAGCTCGGACTGCTCCCGGCGCCGGCCGAGCCGCGCAACTCGCGCTAGCGCAGATCGCGGCTCAGCGAAATGCCGGGATGACTTCCTCGGCAAAGACGCGTGCATATTCGACCAGGCTCGAGGCCGGCAGTCCGGGCGGCGCCATCATCATGAAGTGCTCGACCGGCGCCTTGGCGAGCATCCCATTGAACATGTCGATGGCCTCGCGCGGGGTCAAGATTCTGAGGATGCCGCTGCTCTTGAAGGCCTCGAGCGTCATCGGCCTGAGCACGGCCTCGTCGCCGAACCCCGTGGCGTCGCGATCCTCGCTGATCCACCGCCCATAGGTATTGTTCACGTAGTGAAAATAGGGCGCCAGCTCGTGCATGGCTCTGTCGGGATCCCTGGCCACGAGCACGAACAATCCCTGGATGCGCACGCGCGCGGCAGCCGGATCCTTGCCGCAGGCGCGCAGCTTCTCGACGTAGAGCTCGTATACGTCCTCGTTGCCGAAGTAGCCGTCACCGTAGCGCGCCGTGCGCTCGAGCGCCTTGCCGGTGAAACCGCCGAGAAAGAGCGGCACGCGCCCGCGAAGCGGCGTGGGCACGATGCAGGCGTTCTCGAGCGTGAAATGCGCACCCCGATGAGAGAGCGTCTCGCCGGCCCAGAGCCTGAGGACGATCTCGAGGAACTCGTCCATTCGGCGGCCGCGGGAGGAGAACTCGACGCCGTAGGCCTGCGCCTCGCGCCGTCGATAGCCCACCGCAACCCCCATCTCGAGCCGGCCGTCCGACAGGATGTCGAGGACCGCACACTCCTCGGCGAAGCGCACCGGATGATAGAGCGGCGCCAGCGCGATCGCCGAGCCGAGCTTGATCGTTTTCGTGCGCGCAGCGATGGCCGCCAGCACGACCAACGGCGAGGGGATGTAGCCGTCGTCCGCGCCGTGATGCTCGGGCACCCACGCCCCTTCGAACCCGACGCTCTCGCTCCAGGAAACGAAATCCAGCGTCTCCGCATACAGGTCGGCCCAGGGCCTGCGCCATGGCTGCGGATTCCTGAAATCGTAGAGATATCCGAAGGTCAGCTTTCTCGTCACGAGCCCAGAGCTCCGGTGCGAATCGGACAATCGAGTATAAGCAAAAATGCCGCTGCGCAGGCGTCGCCCATTCGCATTCCAGCCGCTGGTCGCGAGGGCGAGGACGGCCTACATTGTGCCTCGCCCCTACAGCCTTCGGAGGAATCATGCAGAAGCGAAAACTGGGAAACAATCTCGAAGTGTCGGCGCTCGGCCTCGGGTGCATGGGCATGAGCTTCGGCTACGGGCCGCCGGGCGACAAGCAGCAGATGATCGAGCTCATCCGCGGCGCCGTCGCGCGCGGCGTCACGTTCTTCGACACCGCGGAGATCTACGGGCCGTTCACCAACGAGGAGCTCCTGGGCGAGGCGCTGGCGCCGTTCCGCGGGCGAGTGGTCATCGCCACGAAGTTCGGCTTCAAGGTGGTCGACGGCAAACAAGCCGGCCTCGACAGCCGGCCCGCCCATATCAAGGAGGTCGCGGAGGCCTCGCTCAAGCGCCTCAAGGTCGAGGCCATCGACCTGTTCTACCAGCACCGCGTCGATCCCGAGGTGCCGATCGAGGATGTCGCGGGCACCGTGAAACAGCTCATCCAGGCGGGCAAGGTCAGGCACTTCGGGCTGTCCGAGGCCGGGGTGCAGACGATTCGGCGCGCGCACGCCGTTCAGCCGGTCACCGCGCTGCAGAGCGAGTACTCGCTGTGGTGGCGGGCGCCGCAATCCGAGGTGCTGCCGGCACTCGAGCAGCTCGGCATCGGATTGGTCCCCTATAGCCCGCTCGGCCGGGGTTTCCTCACCGGCAAGATCGACGAGAACACGACCTTCGACAGCTCGGACTTCCGCAATATCGTCCCGCGCTTCACGCCGCAGGCCCGCAAGGCCAACAAGGCGCTGGTCGATCTGCTCGCGACACTCGCCGCCCGAAAAAAGGTGACGCCGGCGCAGCTCGCGCTCGCCTGGCTGCTCGCCCAGAGGCCCTGGATCGTGCCGATCCCGGGCACCACGAAGCTCCACCGCCTCGAGGAGAACATCGGCGCGGCGGCGATCGAGCTGACGCCCCAAGAGCTTGGAGAGATCGACGGCGCCGCCGCAAAGGTCACGGTGCAGGGCGATCGCTACCCGGAGCAGCTGAATCGCATGGTCGGGCGCTGATCACTTGCGCATCGCGCGTATTCGCTCGCTCCAGTCTTTCGGCAGCGCGATCTTGCGCGCCGCGGGGAAGCCGAGATAACCGTTGTGCGCGAAGGTGTAAGCGTTGGTGCGCAGCGGGTCGCCCGATACGAGCACCATGAAATCGTCGGCTTCGAGCACGATCGGCACCAGGCGGTTCGGATCATCCGACTCATGAAAGGCCTTCGGCAGGCGGCCGAGGTTGACCTGCTGCTTGAGCGAGCCTATGGGAAAATCCGTCCACCGGTCGGTGAGGGTCTCGACGCGCCAGGCGGGCGTGCGCGCGTGCTCGTACAGGTAGCGCTTGACGTCGTCCTTGCTCCAGCCGGCGCGCGCGATCGTCTGCGCGAGGATGGGGCTGAGCACGAGCACGGGACGCAATGTGCCGATGGAGAGGCTCCCGACCGTGAAGACGATTTCCCAGCCGGTCTGCTTGGCGACGGCATCCGCAATGTAGGGCATCATCTCCTGCGGCGTGCTGCCGGTGACCGACACGATGACGCCGCCCCCCGTGCAGCGCGAGATGGTGACGGTGTTGTCGCCCGCCGCATGGCCCATGTCGACGCTGTTCGGCGGCCAGCCGATCTTGGCGAGCGCCTCCTCGTTCTCGGCCAGCACCACTCGAAAGGTGTTCCCGAAGGTCGCCTTGTCGTTCTTGTGCAGCCGGAAGCCCGCGAGGTTGCGCAGTGCGAGCCGCCAGAAGCGTCCCACCGAGGTATTCGGCATGAAGCCGTCACGCAGCACGCCTTGGGTGTAGTTGAAGTCGAGATCCTTGATGATCGGTCCATTGAGCACGATCAACGTGTCCGACCCCGGCGTGTTGCCGCTGTGCTCGACCCCATATATCGGATCCGCCATGGCTTCGACGAGCGCGACCAGGATGGGCATGTATTGCGGACGGCACCCGGCCATCACGCCGTTCACGGCGACCCCCCAGACGGTGGCGGCGCGGTTCTCGGGCAACAAGATGCCGAGCGACTCCTCGGGCGCGCGATCGGTGAAGCTCAGGAACTCCTCGATCTTCTCGAGGGTCGGCGGCACCACGGGCAGTCCGTCGCTCCACTCGCGCTCGTAGAAATGGGCGTTCACTTCCTCGAAGGTGCCGCGGAACACGATCTCGCGCGCGCTCGGCTCGGGCGCGAGCTTCTGCTCGGCGGGTTGCGCCAGCAGATTCTCGATCACCTGCTGCGCCGTGACGTTGCGGCTGTTGGTGCGCAATTCCTCCACACTCTGCACGCCGGGATGGCCGGGAATGATCGCCACGGGAAGATTGGGCATCCCCAAGCCCACCGACGTGGCAGCGGCCTGGCTCAAGAATCCCTCGCAGACCAGCGAGGAGGTCGGAAATCCGGCCCGCTCGCATGCCTCACTCGCCCGCAGCACGGCGGGCGTGCAACTGCCTCAGCAGGCCATCGAGGAGATGGCCGCGTCCACTCCCAGGTCCTTGAAGCGCTGCGGGAGCGAGGCGAGCAATTCCTTCTCGTTCACCGCGTGGGTGGAGCCGAACTCGCGCCAGCTGACGAATTTCACGTCCGGATAGCGGTCGCGCAGCTTTTCCTCGAGCGCGCTGAAGACCTCGTCGCCGGCGAAGAGATAATCCCAGAGCTGCGCAATGGTCTTGCCGTTGAGGGTGTCCAGCCGCTTGGCGAGCGGCCGCAGCGCCTGCTTGCGCTCCCCGCAGGGCCAGACCACCTCATAGAGCCCGCCGCCCTGCCCGCTGCCGTTGGATTTCTTCGTCATCGCAAACTCCTTGACCACGCTTGAATCGTACTGCGCCCCACAGGGGCTCGAATTTCGCCGCGAGCCCGCATCCTCGGGATGCGAGCTCAGTGCGGCGATGAGTGTAGCAGCAGCCGGGCCGCCGCCTCGGCCGCCGCAACGCCTTCGGCCATGGCCTGAATGGCGTTTCCGCCGTACTGCGCGCGCACCGCGCCGGCCGCGAACACGCGGGCGTCCGACGCGGCCAGACTCGGGCCGGTGGCGATATGTCCGCTCGGTCCACGGAGCGATGCCGGGGCGAACTCGGTGTTCGGCGTCGCGCCGATGAACGGGAACACGCCGGCGCACTCGACCTCGGAGCTGGCGCCGTCCTTCACATTGCGCAGCCGAACGGCGCGCACACCCTCCTTGCCGAGAATCGCGCTCACCTCGCTGTCCCAGATGAAACTGACGTTCTCCCGCGCGGCGAGCTTCTCGATATAGTCGCGCTTCGCCTTGAGCGCACTTCGGCACACCATGATGACGCGGCGGCTGGTCCTGGCGAGAATGAGCGCCTCCTGCACGGCGGCGTCGCCGCCGCCGATCACCACCACATCCTGGCCGCGGAAAAAGCCGCCGTCGCAGGTTGCGCAGCGCGACACGCCGCGGCCGGCGAGATCTTCCTCGCCGGGGACGCCGAGCTTGCGCAGCGATGCGCCGGACGCAATGACGATGGCCTCGGGATGATGAGTCGCTCCCTCCTGATCCGTGAGGGTGAGGCGCGCGTCGAGCCCGATACCCGCGACCCCGCACTCGACCACGCGGACCGCCGCCTTGCGTGCCTCCTCCAGCAGATACATGGCGAGATCCTGCCCCGAGAATTTGCCGGGAACCGCGAGGCCGTCGACCTCATCGATGGTGGCGAGCAGCCCGCCGTACAGCGCACCTGCCTCGAACAGTGTCACCAGACATCCGAGCCGCGCCGCGTGCCGCGCCGCGCACAGCCCGGAAACGCCGGCGCCGATGACGGCAACTTCACACGGATTCTTGAGCGGCCTCATTTCAAACTCACGCCCCGTATGCGACGGTCCTTGATGCGTCGAGTGAACCGGATCGCGTCGAGATGGTCAAGCAGCGGCAGCGTGTACTTGCGCGAGATCCCGAGCGTTGCGCCCACCTCGGTCACCAGCAGTCCCGGCGCGCGCTCGAGGAGCGGTGCGAGCCGGCGCTGCGCATCCTCGATGGCGACTCGATGAAACAGGATCTCCCGCCCCTTTCCCCGGTCCAGGCCGCGCACCACGACACCCTCGCGCAACAAGCGATCGACGGCGCGCTTCGACTGCAGATCCGTCACGAGGGCGCTGGGATTGGGCGGTGTGAGCCCGGCCTGCCGCAGAGTCTCTGCGATGCGAGAGGCAAGCTCTGCCTCGCTGCGGGCGCGGGCGCGGTCCTGCTCGGGCCGGGGCACGGCGAACTTGTTGCCGCGGCTTGCGATCATGCCCGAGGCGAGCAGGCGTGCGAGCGCCTCGTCGAGAACCGCGGCACCGGTCCCGGGAAGCGCCGCGAGCAGCTCGCCGTGCGTGCGCCCGGACGGGTGCGGCGCGAGCAGCGCAGGCAGGCGCACGCGCAGCTCATCGAGATCCGCAGTGCGCACCACCCACCCCGACCGCGTGACGAGGAGCGGGAGCGGCTGCAGCAGCTCCACGATTCGCGTGCTCGCGAGCGAGGAGAGCTGCGACAGGCGCCGCAACGTCGTCCCGGCGGCCCCCTGACGTTGCACCTCGGCGCTCAGCATGGCCGCCGGGGGCAACGTGCGCAGCGCCTGCAGATGCTCGAGCATTGCGGGGCAATTGCGCCGCGCGCGCCGTGCTTCGGGCTCGAGCACCTTGCCGCCGGCGACCGTGCGCGGCGCGCAGGCAAGGCGCAGGATCACGGGCTCGCCGGCGGGCAGCGCCACCGGCTCGAGACAGCGCAGCTGAGCGAAGCCGCTCTGGCCGGCCTCGAGCACGTCCCGGTCCAGCAGGCGCAGGCGCGCCTGCCGCTCGCCGGTGCCGAGGAGCGCCTGAATCCTCATGCCGTTCTTCAAGGGCGGAGCGCCCGGTACGGCGCGAATCGAAATCGTCAGCCACTCCGAGAGCGAGAGCGTGTCCGGCATGGCCAGCGCCATGCCGCGGCGCAGCTGTGCGACCTCGACATCGCGCAGGTTGAGCGCCACCCGCTGGCCGGGCGCGGCCTGCGCCACGTGCGCTCCATGCACCTGAAGCGCTCGCACCCGCACGGTGCGCCGCCGCGGCAGCAACTCGAGCGTGTCGCCGGGCTTGACGGCCGATCCGCGCAAGGTACCCGTGATCACCGGGCCATGGCCGGCGATGCTGAACGCCCGATCGATCGGCAGGAACAGCAAGCCATCGGCGGGGCGCGGACGGTGATGGACGGCAAGGGTGGCGAGCGCCCGGCGCAAATCCTCGATGCCGGTGTCCCGCAACGTCGAGGTCATCACGGGGGGCAGCGGCTCGAGACCGGACCGCGCGAGCAGCCGCGCCGCATCCTCCGCGACCCGCCCGGCCTGCCCGGGGGCGACCAGATCGGTCTTGCTGATCGCCACGACGGCGCGACTCAAACCCAGTAGACCCGCGATGTCGACGTGCTCGATGGTTTGCGGCTTGATGCCTTCGTTGGCCGCGACCACCAGCAGCACCGCATCGATCCCGGTGGCTCCCGAGATCATCGTGCGCACGAAGCGTTCGTGTCCGGGCATGTCGATCAGGTCGATGTCGGCTTGCGGTCCGGCCGCGAGGTGCGCAAAGCCGAGCGCGATCGAAATCCCGCGCGCCTTCTCCTCGGGCAGCCGGTCCGTATCCGCGCCGGTCAGCGCCCGCACCAGCGCGGTCTTGCCGTGATCGACATGCCCGATCACACCCACGACCAGGCGCGTCATGCGAGCACCGCCCGAAGCGCCGCCGCGAGCTGCGGCAATTCGTGGTCCGCGACGGTGAGCATGTCGAGCAGCAGCCGGCCCTCCTTGATGCGACCGATCACCGGCGGATGACCCGAGCGCAGCAGGGCGGCCGCCTCCTCGGCACCCAAGGGCGGATTCAGGGCGAGCGCGCGGCTCAAGATGCGCTCCTCGGGCAGCGCGCCGCCGCCGGCGAAGGCCTCGGTCCGCTGCACGGTGCCGCTGCCGAGCAGCGCTTGCAGACGCTCGGCCCGCTGCAGCAGCGTGAGCTCGGACTGACCCAGCAAACGGTGCACCGGCACGCGCTCCGGCCGGTCCCGATGCAGCATGAGCGTCGCCTCGAGCGCGGCGAGCGACATCTTGTCGAGCCGAACCGCGCGCAACAGCGGATGGCGGCGCAGCGGATCGACGGCGCTGCGCCTGCCGAGGATCAGGCCCGCCTGCGGTCCTCCGAGCAGCTTGTCGCCGCTGCAAGTCACCAGATCGGCACCGGCCGACAGCGCTTGCCCGAGGCTCGGCTCCGGGGCACCCGGCGTCTCGCGCAGCAAGCCGCTGCCGACATCGGCCACTACCGCAAGGGCATGCTCGCGCGCCAGCGCCGCCAGCTCCTCGATGCTCGTCTGTCCCGTGAATCCGATCGTTCGGAAATTGCTTTGATGCACCTTGAGCAGCACGCGCGCAGCGGGGCCGATCGCCGCGCGATAATCCTCGAGCCGCGTCTTGTTGGTGGCGCCCACCTCGACCAGGCGGGCGCCGCCTTGTCGGATGACATCCGGCACGCGAAACCCGCCGCCGATCTCCACCAGCTCCCCGCGCGAGACGATCACCTCGCCGCCGCCGCCGAGCGCGCTCAGCGCCAGCAGGATGGCGGCCGCTCCATTGTTGACCGCCAGCGCCGCTTCGGCGCCCGTCAATTCGCGCAGCAAGGGCTCGATGCCCTGGGTGCGCGATCCGCGCCGGCCGGTCGCGAGGTCGAGCTCCAGATTGCAGTAACCCGCGGCGACTTCCGCGACCGCTGCGATCGCTTCGGGCGCGAGCGGTGCGCGGCCGAGATTGGTGTGCAGCACGATGCCGGTGGCGTTGATCGTTCGGCGCAGAGCGCCGCGGCAGCGGATCGCCAATGTCTCGGCGCAGCGTGCCAGGAGCGCCTGGGCATCGGGTACGTCGGTGAGCGCGCCCGCGCCGAGCTGCTGACGCAGCCCCTCGAGCGTATCGCGCAGCGCATCCGTCACTGCGCCGCGGCCGAACTCCTCGCAGAGGGCGCTCGCGGCCGGCACCTGGAGAAGCCGGTTCACCTGCGGCAGGTTACGAAGCGGGTTTTCGGTCACGGCGCTATGCTAGGGTCTTCGAGCCCAGGAGACCATCAGAATGTCGCTGCAACAAGGGCGCTACCGCGCCGCGAACCCCCCCGGCATCGCCGCAGGATGGAAGCTGGAACGATTGACCCCAGCGAGCCGCCTGTTCGGTGCCAACGGCCTGCGCACCGGCCCCGACGGGCGCATCTACGTCGCCCAGGTGAGCGGCAGCCAGATCAGTGCCATCGATGTCGACACCGGGGCGATCGAAGCCATCAGCCCGATGGGCGGGGACATCGTCGGCCCCGACGACCTCGCCTTCGATCCGCAGGGGAACCTGTACGCCACCGAGATCACGATGGGCCGGGTGAGCGTGCGCTCGCCCAACGGCACGACGCGCGTGCTGTATGGCGAGATGCCCGTCGCCAATCCCATCACCTTCCACCAGGGGCGGCTGTTCGCCGGCGAATGCCGCCCGGGCGGGCGCATCATGCAGCTCGACCTCGAGGGAGGCTCTGCGCGGATTGTGCTCAACGAGGTGCCCATGCCCAACGCGTTCGAGGTCGGGCCCGACGGCAAGCTCTACTTTCCGGTCATGGGAACCAACGAGATCTGGCGCATCGCTCTCGAGGGCGGCACGCCGGAAAAAGTGGCCGGCGATCTCGGCGTGCCGGATTCGGTCAAATTCGACTCCCAGGGCTACATCGTCTCGACCCAGGTCGCGAGCGGCCAGGTGCTGCGCATCGATCCGCGCAACGGCGAGCGTACCGTGCTCGCCCAGCTCACCCCGGGGCTGGACAACGTGACCTTCGTCGGCGAACGGATGTTCGTCTCCAACATCTCGGGCTACATCGTCGAGATCCTCGGCGGCGGCAAGACCCGGGACCTCGTGCCCGACGGCCTGAGCTGGCCGCTGGGCCTGGCGATGGATCCCGAGGGTCTGCTGTTCATCGCCGACGGACCGTTCTCCTACACGCTCAGGCCGGGACAGGAGCGCAAGCTCGCAGGCATGCTGTTCACCGAAGGCTACCCGGGTTATTCGCGCGGCGTCGCCGCGGCGGGGCCGGGCGAGTTCATCGTGACCACCGCCAACGGCGACGTCGCGCGCTACTGGCCCGCGCAGCACAAAAGCGAGATGCTCGCCCGCGGGTTCGATCAGCTCTATGGGGTGGCCCTTGCGCCGGGCGGCGCGGTGATGCTCGCCGAGCAGGGCACGGGTCGCGTGCTGTCGGTGCGTTCGGGCAGCGTCGAGGTGCTCGGCAGCGGCCTCTCCAAGCCGTCCGGCGTCGCGGTCGGCGCCGACGGCACCTGCTACGTGGCGGAGTCGGCGGGCGGGCGCATCGTGAAGCTCTCCGGCGGCAAGGGTGAAACGGTGCTCGACGGCCTCAAGACGCCGCAAGGCATCCTGGCCCGCGGCGGCTCGCTCTACATCGTCGATGTGGGTGCGAAGGAGCTGATCGAATACGATCCGGCGCGCAAGGTCCGCCGCACCATCGCCTCCGACCTGCCGGTCGGCGCCCCGCCCGGCGTGATCCCCAAGGCCCTGGGAGCCGTCGGGACCCTATCCGGACCGATGGGTCCGTTCGCAGGCATCGCCGCAGGAGCGGACGGGACGCTCTATGTCTCGGGCGATGCCGAGGGCAGCGTACTCGCGATCCGGCCGGCCTGAAGGCGCACCGCGAGGCCCAATACACCGTCAACCTGGAGAGCCACACATGATCAAGCAAGTCGTCTTTCTGAAGCGCCGTCCCGACATCAGCATGGAAGAGTTCATGGACTACTACGAGAATCAGCACTCCCAGCTTGCCAAGCGCATGGGTGCGAAGCCCTCCTTGCCCAACGCGCAGCGCTACGTGCGCCGCTACGTCACGCCGGAGAAGAATCCGCTCACCGGCGAGGTCATTCATCCGGGCTATGACTGCATCATGGAGATCTGGTGGAATTCGCGAGAGGACTTCGAGGCCGCCATGAAGGGGCTCGCCAATCCGCAGTATCTGCAGACGCGCCTCGAGGATGAGCGCAAGCTGTTCGCGACCAACAGCAATCCCGTATGCACGGTCGTGGAATACGACTCCCCGGTGGGACCCGACAACGTCATCCCGAAGTGGGTGCCGAGCAGCGAGGGCTGATCGAGTGTCCGCGTTCCGCCTCGATGGCAGCTGGAGCGCATCGGTCAGAATCGATACTTGACCTCTCCGAAAACCTCATCGGGCGCGTTCCAGGTGACGGGCCAGGCCTCGTTTTCCGGGTAAGCCTGCAGGTAAAATCTCCTGTCCGTCACGTTCTCTCCGTAGACCGCAAGGCTCAGCTTTCCGGAAGGGTCGGTCCACTCCGCCCTCAGCCCCAATGTCGCATAGGCGTGTTGCGGGAGCTCATCCGCCAGATCCTCGTAGAACAGCGATGTGTAGTAGGCATTGGCGGAGAAAGCCAGGCGACCGCGCAGGAAATCCATGGTGTAGCGGCCGCCGGCCGAGGCCGTGAACCTCGGCGACCGCGCCATGTCATAGCCGCTCGCATTGATGATCGCAGGCAGCGACAATCCGTAATTGGCGCCGCATGCCGCAGCCGACGTGAGGCACGGTGCGTATCCCGGCGCGTCGGGAAAGCTGGTGTACTTCGCATTGAGATAGGCGGCGCCGGCATTGATATCGAAGTTGCGCAAAAGCTGGTAGCGCACCTGCCCCTCGAGCCCATAGATCCGCGAATTCGCCGCGTTCGAGACAAAGCCGACCGGGACGTTGTTCGGACCCAAGCCGTAGCTCGGCACCTGCAGGTTTTTGTACTTGTAGTAATACGTGGCGAGGTCGACCGACAGGGCATTCGCCGCATACTTGTAGCCGAGCTCGTAGGCGTTGATCGTTTCCGGCTGGACCGGTGTCAGCGAATCGCCGCCCAGGTTGAACATGCCCGCCTTGTATCCCTGCGCAAAGGAGACGTAGACGTTCGAGTTTTCGGTGGTGTTGTAGCGCACCACGACGCGGGGCGTCGCCTTGCTGCCGACCAGCGTTGGAGCGTACACGCGATTGTCCGTGAAGGCGGTGATGTAGTAGCCGTCCTTGACCTCGTCATGGGTGTAGCGCACGCCCGCCGTGACGTACAGGTCGTCGAGAACCTGATAGGTGAGATCCCCGTAGCCGGCAAAGCTTTGCGTATCGGTATTCGATCCGGTCACGGAGATGTAAGGTGCGCCGCCGATCGAAATGTTGGCGTGGAACAGATCCACCCAATCGAAGAAGTAAAGGCCGGTCGTCCATTGCAACCGACTGCCCGGTTTGGACGTCAGGATGAATTCCTGGGTGATCGTCTGGTCTTTGACGGGCACGACATCGGCCAGCAGCGCCAGCGATCCGGTTATGCCATTCTGGCCGAAGGTGCCGTCCTCGCTGCGAAATTGGCTATATGAGGTCAGGGTGGAGAAGCCCAGGTCCAGGGTCGGGGTGATCTGGTAGACGTTGTTGCTGGAGTGGTTTCCTACATAAATCACGCCCCCCGGATCGGCCACCTGCCCGGGCTGCGTGGCGAGGATCGCGCCTGGAATCCCCAATTGGGCAGTGACCGGGTGGTTTTGATAGACGTAGACACCATCCTCTTCCTGGGTCGGGTCCTGGGAGTTCTGGTGCTCGTATCGGAACAAGACCGAAAACATATCCGAGAAGTCGACCTTGAGGCCGGTTCGGATCGTCCAGTTGTCGTACTGCCCCACCTTGTCGTCATCGTCCACGATGTTGGTGTCGTAGCCGTTGCCCTTGCTCAAGAGGGCGGCAACGTCCACCGCCACGTGATCCGTCAAGCCCGTGGTGCCGTAGAGCGTATAGCGCTGGGAGCCGTAGCTGCCGTAGCTCGCATCGACGATGGCGCTGGTTTCCTCGCTGGGTTTCAGCGTATTCACCAGGATCGCCCCGCCGTTGGTGTTGCGCCCGAACAGCGTCCCCTGCGGGCCTTTCAGGATCTGAATGCTGTCGACGCTGAGCAACTGCTGGTCGATCGATGCCCCGTTCGGCACGAAAAAACCGTCGACGTACACGCCGACGCTCGCCGACGAGCCGGTGGTCACCACCGAGGTGCCGACGCCGCGGATCGTCACCTGACTCCACGGCCCTTGAGCGTCGAACCGGACCGCGGGTGCGAGTTGCTGGACTCCCGCCAGGTCCGTGATGTGCGCGTCGGCCAGTTGCTGGCTGTCGACGGCGACAATGCTGATCGGCACGTCCTGAAGACGCTCGGCACGACGCTGGGCCGTGACGACGATCTCCGTCAATCCTTGCGAACCGCTCGATTGGGAAGATTCCTGGGTATCGGCCTGTTGCTGGGCCATGGCCCCGAGCGGCAGCCCCAGCGCAGCGATCGCGGAGCAACACGCCAGCAGGCGGCACGCACTCTGCAAGCGCCTCTCTGCCGGTCCGCTTCGCCCTCGAGCACAACGATGATCGACTCGCCAGCCATATCCCCTGTTCATCAACTCTCCCCCGATTTGCTGCTTGTGCCGCTCGACCCGACGAATCAACGGGTTGACGGTCTTCTCATGAACTTAACACACGATAAGTATTAATAAACCAAATGATCGCATATGTCCACATTTATGCCATGCACCGATGCATCTTACTGAGCCATCATTCAGTGGGAGGACGCGGGCCGGGGCGTGAGCGCCTGGCGCGCGCCCGCTCGGATGTAGTCGTAGATCTGCATCGCCTGCTCGCGCGTCAAGGCCTCGAAGCGCGGCATTCCATACTGAATCAAGGAGCCATCGTGCACGACCGACCAGAAGCTCTGCGGGCTGAGCGCGAGATGCGATTCACGCAGGTCGGGCGCCGGCGCGCCGGTCGAGACGAGGTTTCGGCCATGGCAGGCGGCGCACATCAGATAAAGACCGCGGCCCGCCGCGACATCCGCTTGCTTGAGCTGCAAGGAGGGATCATCCACGGCATTCACCGCGAGGGTGGGCGGCGCTGACGGCGCCAGCACCGCCTTGCCGCCGAGCGCGAACGTGAGCAGCCGTCTGGGCTGCACCGCGAACTTCCAGCCCACGTTCATGATATCGCTTGCGATGGCGGCCTGGCCGCCGTAGCCGACGAGCACGGAGACGTACTGCCGCTTTCCCATCGAGTAGCTGATGGGCGCGGCGATGATTCCGAGACCGGCGTTGAAACGCCACAAGCGCCGCCCGCTGGCCGCATCGTAGGCGGAGAAGTAGCCGTCGGCGGTGCCCTGAAAGACGAGATCTCCGGCCGTGGCGAGCGTGCCGCCATTCCACAGCGTCGCGAACTGCACTCTCCAGCGCGCCCGCTGGCGCACCGGATCCCAGGCGATGAGAGCGCCCTTGCCGTCCTCCCGGCCGGTCTCGGCCCAGCCGATGTTCAGGCCGCCCACCGATATGTCATCGGGTCCGGGCTTGCCCCGGAACATTCGCATGCCCACCTGCATGTAGGGGATGTACACCAGGCCGGTCAAGGGGCTGTACGCCATCTCTTGCCAGCTATGTGCGCCCAGGGAGCTCGGCCAGAGCGTGACGCTCCCGGATTCGTAGCGGATGCCCTGCGCCTCCACCGGCCTTCCGGTCTCGATGTCGATGCGGTCGGCCCAGGTGACCTTGCCGATCTTGGCGGCGGAGATGAGCTTGCCGGTGCGCCGATCGAGCACGTAGAAGAAACCGTTCTTCGGTGCCTGCATGAGCACCTTGCGGGGCTCCCCGCCGATCACGAGCGTGGCGAGAACCATGGGCTGCGTGCAATCGTAATCCCAGGCGTCCCGCGGATTGACCTGGTAGTGCCACACGTACTTGCCGGTGTCGGCATCGAGCGCGACGATCGAGGCGGTGTAGAGATTGTCGCCGCCGCCCGGGCTGCGCACCGAAGGATCGTAGGGACCGGCATTGCCCGTGCCGATGTAGATCCTGTTGAATTCGGAGTCGTAGGCGATGCTGTCCCACACCGCACCGCCGGTGCCCGTCTTCCAGTACTCGCCCTGCCAGGTCGCCGCGGCGCGCTCCATCGCCGCATCGCCGCGATTCTCCTGTGGAGTTCCGGGTGCGGTGTAGAAGCGCCAGGCCTGCCGGCCCGTCGCGGCGTCATAGGCCGTCACGTAGCCGCGCGCGCCGAAGTCTGCTCCGGCGTTGCCGATGATCACCTTGTCCTTGAAGGTGCGCGGTGCGCCCGTGACCGTTTGCACCGACTTGGGATCCACGGTCTCCACGCTCCACAGTACCTTGCCCGTCCTCGCGTCCAGCGCGAACAGCCGGCCGTCCAGTGCCGCCGCAAACACGCGCCCATCGGCATACGCCGCGCCGCGGTTGGCGCCGAAGCCGAAATGCATCTTCTGCGGGTAGAACTTCCAGGTCTGAGGATCGAATTTCCAGAGGATCTTGCCGGTGGCCGCATCGACCGCGTAGACCGCCGCGTAGCTTCCGGTGAAGTAAATGACGCCGTCGACCTCCAGCGGAGTCGCCTCGAGCGACACCTCGCCCGGCAGGTCGAGCGCCCATTCGAGGCCGAGCTTGGCGACGTTCGAGGTGTTGAGCTCATCGAGGCGGCTGTAGCCGGTCTGCTGCGTGTCGCCCCCGTAGGAGGGCCAATCGGCGGCCGCGCCGACGGTCTCGGGTGCCGCAGCCGATGCCGCTCGATACATTGCGAGGCCCACGAGCGCCGCGACCGCCAGCAACGCGGATCTTCTTGTCATCGTCCATCCCATGTCATCGTCCAGCCCTTCTTCATTGGCGATGCCGCCATCCTAAGCCACCCGCCCTAGGTCCAGCTCAGCCCGTGATCGCGAAATGGCGTGCTGCGCAGGCGCTTGCCGGTCGCCTGGAAAATGGCATTGCCGACGGCCGGGCCGACCGGACCCACCGGCGCTTCGCCGATGATGGCGAAGCGCTCCTGGCCGGACAGGGCTTCGAAATGCACGTTGATCCGCATCCTGTCGGCGATCCGAAGCATGGGATAGCGATCGAAATTTCGCTCCACCATGGCGCCCTGCTCGAGGGTCATCTTCTCGTTCAAGGTCATGTTCACGCCGAAGATCGCGCCGCCTTCGATCTGCGCGCGCACGGCGTCGCGGTTGACGACGCCGCCGCAGTCGAAGGCGATGTCGATCTGCTCGACCGAGAGCTCGCCGCGCCTGCTCACCTTCACGCGCGCGACGGCACAGACCACCGTTCCGGTGTCGTGCATTGCCGCCTGAGGCCAGCAGGTGATCGCGATGCCCCTGCCCTCGCCGCGGGGCAGCGCTTGTCCCCAGCCGGCCTTCTGTGCCGCGATGCGCAGACAGTCCGCCCACGACTTGTCCCATCGTGAGACGAGCTTCAGGCGATAATCGAGGGGATCGATACCCGCCGCCACGGCGCACTCATCGATGAACGTTTCCACCAGAAAGGCATGCGAGTTGAAGCAAGGTCCGCGGTAGGCGCCATTGAGCACGTGAACCGGGAGCTTGGCGGACGAGAAATGCACGTTCGGAATGATGCCGCTCGCGAAATACGGCATGTCGTCATAGCCGAAGGTCAGCTGGAACAGCGGCCGGCTGCCGACGAAGCTCGCCTTGGAGGTGACGGCGAGCGGATAGCCGTCATCGCCCAGCACCGCCTTGAACCGCGTCACGATGGGCGTTCGATACCGGCCCTGCTGAAAGCACTCCTCGCGCGACCAGATGGTCTTGACCGCGACGCCCGGATACTCCTTGGCAACGGCGACGGCCATGCGCACGTCGTCCGCCTGCGTCCTGCGGCCGAAGGCACCGCCGACGAAGGTCTGATGCAGCCTCACCTTCTCGGGCGGCATGCCGGTCTCGTCGATGGCGACCCACCACGCCTGAACGGCATCCTGCGTCGGGCACCACACCTCGACACTCTGCGCGGTCACGAGCGCGGTGCCGTTCAGGGGCTCCATCATCGCATTCTCGGAATACGGCGTGGAATAAACGCCCTCGACGACCTTGCCGGCCGTGACGCCGGCCACCTCGCCGGACTTGCGCAGCACGGCGGCGCCGCTCTCCTCGAGCAGTGCGCGAGCCGCAGCGTAGATCTGCTCATCGCTCTCCCAGCGCCCGCCCGGACCGCCATCCCATTCGACGGGCAGCGCATCGAGGGCCCGCTTCGCCTGCCAGTAATGATCCGCGATCACGGCGACCGCGCTCTGCGCCCGGCTGTCGATGAGCCCCCAGGTGGCCTTGTTCGGCACGGGCGATCCTTTGGTCTTGGCCGGGTCGATGACCACCACGGCGCGCACGCCCGGCATGTCGAGCACGGCCTCGGGCCTGTGGCTCTTCAGCGTGCCGCCCTGGACCGGGGACTGTTTCAGTGCGGCATGCACCATGCCCGGCACCTTGACATCGATGCCGTAGGTCGCCTTCCCCGTGACCACTTGTGGAATGCTGAGCTTCGCCGGCGACGCCTTGCCGAGGAAGGTCCACTCGCTGCGCGGCTTGAGTGCCGGCTCCGCGGCCAAGGTCACCTGCGCAGCCTCCGCGGCCACTTCCCCGTAGCGCAAGCGCCGCGCGCTGGGCGTGTGCGTGAGGATGCTGCTGTTCGCCTCGATCTCCGATACCGGGACGTTCCAGCGTGCCGCCGCCGCCGCCTTCAGCCGCTCGCGTGCGCTCGCGCCGAGCTGCAACGCGTGCTGCATGCGCGCCTTCTCGGTGCTGTGGCCGCCGAAGAAGGGCTGGAAGCCGATGCTGTAGACGCCGTTCTCGAGGTAGTCGCGCTGGACCGAGCCGCATTCGGCCTTGACCCGCGACCAGTCGCAGGCGAGCTCCTCGGTCACGTTCATGGCCACCTGGGTCATGGAGCCGTTGCCGATCTCCGGAGTGGGTCCACGGACGATCACGGTGCCGTCGCGATCGATCTCGATCCAGGCGGACAGCTCGCTGCCCGGGGCCGCGCCGGGTCTTGCCGGCCCCGGTCTCGATGCCCCGGAAGGGCTCGCGGCGGCATCGAGGTCGGCGCAGCCTATTCCAAGAACCAGGCCGCCGGCGGCCCGCGAGGCCGATACGATGAATTGCCGGCGGGTGAGGCTCGTCTGTCCCAATCCACTTCCAGGTTGCTGCATGCCGCTCCAGCTCATGTGCTATATTGCCAATAATGGACAGGGGTGTCTATTAGCTGAAATTGCCGCAGATGGCGTCCGGGGCGTAGAGTCCATGGAACAGCTTGGAACGGGCATATGAAACTATCTCTCGATTCCCTCACGGTCACCGATACCGAGCCGGTGGACTTGATCCGCGGCGCCAAGAGCGCGGGCTTCGACCTGGTGAGCCTGTGGGTGCAGCCGCCACCCATCTTTCCTTTGCAGCTGGTGACCCCGGCGAAAGCGAAAGCATGCGCAGCGGCGCTTGCCGAGACGGGTATTGGCGTCGGTGCGCTGGAAGTATTCGTTCTCGGCTCGGCCGAGGCCATCAAGTCCTACCGTCCGGCGCTCGAGCTCGGCGCCCGGCTCGGCGGAAAGACCGCCTCCGCCATCAACATCAACAACGCGAATCCGGTCGAGCTGAGCGAGCTGTTCGCGCAATTCGCGGAGCTCGCCCGCGAATATGGTCTCGGCGTCACTCTCGAGCCGCTCGCCATGTTCGAGACTGCGACGCTCGCCCAGGCGCGCGACATCATCCGTGGCTCACGGGTCGATGCGGGCATCGTCCTGGATGCATTTCATCTGGTGCGCAAGGGCGGCACCGCGGCCGACGTGCGCGCCATCGAGCCCGGGCTGATCCGCTACATCCAGCTCTGCGACGGTGCGGCATCGGTGACTCATGAGCAGATGCACTACGAGGCGTCGTACGAGCGCCTGTATCCCGGCGATGGCGCCTTTCCGCTGGTCGAGATATTCAGCAACGTGCCGACGGATGTGACCTGGGGCATCGAGGCACCGAGCCGCCGCCGTGCCGCGCAGGGAATGTCGGCCGAGATGCAGGCGCGCGAGGCCATGACCGCGATGCGCCGGGTCATCGACCAGATCCCGGCGGCGAGGAAGAGCCTGGGGCGCTAGCGGCGCGATGAATGGCGGCGCGGATCCTGGGATAGGTGCCGCATCTGCAGATGTTGGAGACGTAAGCGTCGATATCCTCGTCGGTCGGATGCTTCTTCTCCTTCAGCAGCGCCGCGGCGGCCATGAGCACGCCCGCCTGGCAGTAGCCGCATTGCGGGACGTTCATTTCCACCCAGAGCCTCTGCAGCACGTGATCGCCGCTCTCCGACAGGCCCTCGATGGTCGTGACATCCGAGCCCTGTATGGCCTGGATCGGCACCGAGCACGAGCGCGTGGCGAGGCCGTTCACGTGCACGGTGCAGGCGCCGCACTGCGCAATCCCGCAGCCATACTTGGTCCCGGTCATCTCCAGGTGATCGCGCAGCACCCAGAGGAGCGGCGTGTCCGGATCCACCTCGACGGTGTGGGGCCTGCCGTTCACGCGCAAACTGATTGGAGCCATGAGTGATTCCTGTAGAGCGGAAGGCGACGCTCGCGGGTGCGCGCCGCGTTACCTCGGGCGCTCGCGAAAAAGAAACAGACTGAGGACGGCGCTCAGCATCACGATCGCCACCATGCTCAGCAACGCCGGGGAATAGCTTCCCGTGCTCTCCTGAACCTTGGCGATCGCAAAGGGCGCCAGAGAACCCAGCGGCAAGAAGAACATGCCCATGCCGAATGCCCGGCCCATGGCTCTCGCGCCGAACTCCACGGCCATGGCCGCCGCGAGCAGCGTGAACACGCCCCCGCCGAGACCCGCCAGCGCGCAGCCCAAGGCCACGGCCGGAAATCCCCTGGCGAAGACCAGCACCGCGGCGCCCGTGGCGACGGCCAGCGCAAGGCCCACCAGCGGAAGCCGATTGCCGAAGCGATCCGACAGCAGCCCGAGCACCAGGTTCGCGGCGAGGTGGGCGAGGCTGAGGATCGAGAGCAGCTGCCCGGCCGACAGCTCGGGCAGTCCGCGGCTCGCCGCATAGGGCGCGAGATTCTGCGCGACGCCGCCGTAGGCCGCCATGATCGGCAAATAGATGAACACCAGCAGCCAGAAGTTCTTGCGGGCGATGACCTGGCGCCAGCTCAGACCGGGATCCGCGGCGCCCGTCGGATGTCCGTGCTGCAGACTCGCGCTGCCATCGCCGGTGAGGTAATGCAGACCCTCGCGCTCGGTCGGCCGGTCGCGGATGACGAGGACCACCAAGGGCATCACGATGAGCGCGACGATGAATCCGCCCGTGCGCCACAGCGCCCGCCAGCCGAACTCCGGCAGCAGCGCGGCGATGATGGGCGGCAGGATCACCCCTGCCATGCCTACGCCGAACGAGCTCAACCCGATGGCCAGGCCAAGACGGCGCACGAACCAGCGCGCAATCAGTGGATTGGCGGTGAGCGAGGTGCACAGGCCGAGCGCGATGGGAACGAGCAACCCATACAGCGCGATCACCTGCCAGGCGGCGCTCGCCGCGCTGACTGCGACATAGAACAGAGCGATGCCCAGAAGTCCGGGGGCAAACAGCTTGCGGGCGGGAAACCGGTCGGCCAGCGATCCGATCACGGGCGAGGCGAGCGCCGCCACCAGCACCATCGCCGCCACGGTGAGCTGCAGCTGGCTGATGGGCGCGTGCAGGTCCCGGGACCAATCGTGAACGAACAGGGAGAAGCAGTTGTAGGTCAGGCCGTTCGCGGCCACCTGCGAGAGGACCGTCGCCGCAACGATGTTCCAGCCGTAATACCAGCCGCGCGGCACCGCCGTCTCTGCAATACGGTTCATCAAACCCTCCCCGCTCGATCGGTCCCGCCGGTCGCAGCCGACCAATCCGCGAAGGCCGACCGGAAATCGAGTGTACATCATCGGCCGCGGCCAGATTCGTGCGCGGAATGCTTGATCACGCAGCGACGCGATAATGTACACCGGTGTCTATTCGATGCAAAGGATTCA
>Ga0335073_10002290_pt1 | contig 26156 bp, 19 predicted proteins | sample Lox_Sample_22_FD_207093 | JGI IMG/M metagenome (GOLD analysis project Ga0335073, IMG submission 207093) | Soil microbial communities from Loxahatchee National Wildlife Refuge, Florida, United States - Lox_Sample_2.2 | ecosystem: Environmental > Terrestrial > Soil > Wetlands | place: USA...
CGTTCCGCGACTACCTCACGAGCTATACCTCCTCCCCCGGCTTTCAGCGGCTAGCCGGCCAGACAGCAGACCGCAGACAGGACCTTGCGAAGATCGCGTACCAGGTCCGGATCAAGGGCCTGCGGGTCGAGGTCAGCCGTTACACCGGAGAGCCCGACTACAGCGCGGAGATCGAGAAGACCTTCGAGCGCTTCCAGCAGGGAGCGGTGAAGGACTACCTGGTGCGGTATCGCATGTGGCCGAGCATGAATCACGTCGGTGCGCAGATACTCGACCTCGTCGCCCGCTTGTTCCCGGACGAGTTCGCAGCGCTTGCGAGTTTCTGCCAGCACCACGCCCAGTTCATCGACGCGGTGATCCGCCAGGCCGACCGTGAGCTGCAGTTCTACCTGTCCTACCTGGATTACATCAGGCCGATGCAGTCGGCGGGACTGAGCTTCTGCTATCCAGAGCTCACGGCGACCTCAAAGGAGATCTTCGCCCGCGGCACGTTTGACCTCGCCCTTGCTGCCAAGCTCGCGGGCACGGGCAAAGCAGTGATCACTAACGACTTCCGGCTATCGGGACCCGAGCGAGTCATCGTGGTGTCCGGGCCCAATCAGGGCGGCAAGACGACATTCGCTCGGACCTTCGGCCAGCTGCACCATCTGGCCAGGACGGGCTGCCCGGTACCGGGATCCGCCTCCCGGCTGTATGTCTGCGACCAGATCTTCACGCACTTCGAGCGTGAGGAGGATCTCGCTGACCTGACCGGGAAGCTAGAACAAGATCTCCTGCGGATCCAGGCCGCGCTCCGGGCGGCGACGCCGGACAGCATCGTCATCATGAACGAGATCTTCACGTCCACCACTGTCAGCGACGCCTACTTCCTCGGCCAGAAGGTGCTGGCAAAGGTCATCGAGCTCGATCTGCTGTGTGTTTACGTCACCTTCATTGACGAGCTCGCGTCGCTCGGCCCGTCTGTGGTTAGCATGGCGAGCACCATCGTGCCTGGCAACCCAGCCGAGCGGACCTACAAAGTGGTACGCAAACCGGCCGACGGACTTGCATACGCGCTCGCCATCGCCGACAAGCACGCCGTCACCTATGAGCAGCTCAAGGGACGGCTCACGCCATGAAGGCGCACCTGCTGTACGCAGACCGTGACTTCGACTTCTCAGCCGAACTGCCGCGCGGCAGCGCCGACCTGATCCAGGATCTAGAGCTTTGCGCAGTGCTTGAGGCGATGGCAGCAGGCGACAAGTTCCGTTATGAGACGTCAGCGAAGGTGCTGCTGACAGGCCTCAACGACCCAGCTGTGATCAGGTATCGCCAGGATGTGCTCGCCGACTGCATCGAGCACCCGGATGTCATTCGCGAGATGTACGGGATCGCAGTGGCGGCGCTAGAGGAGAAGCGCCGGAAGTGGGGGTTCCTGTCCGCGCAGTACCCGGCATCAATTCTGTCGGGAGCGATCAACCAGCTTGAGGTCCTGATAGTCAGACTCAGAGATCTGCGGCAGCTCGCTGATTCCCACATCGCCGCGTTCCGTTCCGATGGTCTCGTCAGCTTGCTGCGCACGCTCCAGTCGGAACTCGACGACGAGTACTTCGACGCTCTCCGCGCCCACCTCAAGCTTCTCCGGTTCCCGAACGGCCAGCTGCTGAGCGCCCAGCTCGGCCGTGACAACAGCGGGATCAACTACGTTCTGCGGCAGGGCATCACCAAACGCGGCTGGAAGGAGCGGGTCGGGATCGAGCCGCGCTCCGTTTACTCCTTCACCATCCCGCCGCGCGACGAGGCGGGCGGGCAAGCGCTGCAGGACCTGGTCAGCCGCGGCCTTAACCTGGTCGCCAACGCCGCGGCGCAATCGGCCGACCACGTGTCCAGCTTCTTCACCATGCTGAAGGCCGAGCTGGCGTTCTACGTCAGCTGCCTGAGCCTGCACGACCAGCTCACGGCAGGCGACCAGGCGCTGACCTTCCCGGTACCGCTGAACTGGGACTCCCCTGCGTTCAGCTGCACTGACCTGCGGGACACCAGCCTCGTACTCCGCACCCAGCGAGTCGTCGGCAACGACGTAGCCGCCGACGGGAAAGCGCTCGTGATCATCACTGGCGCCAACTCTGGCGGCAAGTCGACATTCCTGCGCAGCGTCGGCCTTGCCCAGCTGATGATGCAGGCCGGCCTGTTCGTGACAGCTGGCGCCCTGCGGGCAAGCGTCTGCCGGCAGCTCTTCACGCATTTCATCCGCGAGGAAGATGCCGAGATGATCAGCGGCCGCCTCGATGAAGAGCTCAGCCGGATGAGCACGATTGCCGACCAGCTCGGCCCGCATTGCCTGGTCCTCTTCAATGAGTCATTTGCAGCAACGAACGAGCGCGAGGGTTCGGAGATCGGCCGGCAAGTCGTTCGCGCGCTCCTGGAAGCCGACATCAGGGTTTTCTTTGTCACCCATCAGTTCGACTTCGCCGACAGCTTCCGGCGTCAGCTTCCGGACGCGACCTTGTTCCTGAGGGCGCCCCGGCAGGCCGACGGAACGCGCACCTTCAAGCTCGCCGTCGCAGAACCGCTGCCCACCAGCTACGGAGAGGACATCTACGTCCGTATCGGCGGATGGCTCGGTGAGCAGCACGGCGCACCACTCCAGGACCAGGCGCCGCACCCGTGAAAGCGGGGCGGGTGGGCTGACCGACAGCAGGTGGGCACCCAAGGATATGCACCCAAGGATATGTACTCTTGCATTGGCGATGGAGCTCGCTAGTTTGAACCGCCGCGACGGCTGATGGCTCCTAATCAGGAGGCAGCCGCGCGTGAAGGAGCTTGATCACGTCCCTGCCTCAAGGATTAGCGGTGCCGCACAGGCGCCGGAAGGCGAGCAAAGCGAGCCAAAGGGAAACGCGCAAGTCAGGCACATCCTCAAGCCTCAATGTGACGTTAACGATGGCTCGATGAGAAGGGACGTGTAGTCAGTGAATTGCCTGCCCTGTGCTCAGAACGGCAGCGACAGCACGGCTGTGGCGCTATGCCCCAACTGCAATGCAGGCTTGTGTCTGCTTCATGTTCAGGAAACCGCGCGCACGCCGGGCCCAGGCACCATGAATTGGAGTTGCACTCACCGCACGTGGGACCCGGCCTGGTCAGGGCGTCGTGCATAGGTCCCACACAAAGACAGAGGCAGCTCCGCGGTAGCAGGGGCAGCGTGAGGTTGCGGCGGTTCAGGCCCTTTCGGAACTGATGCGATGAGCAATCAGAGTGCGGCAATCAGGTAAGCGACGAGCACCGCCACAAAGACGTACAACAGGTACAGGTTGACGTCGCCGGACTGCAGAGGACGAACGAAATCAGCCAGCCACTCGACCGCTCGGATCACCGGCCGGTACAGGTAACGCTCGAAAACTGGAGTAGCGGCGGTCTCGTAGTGCACTGGCCCGGACCGGCCCGCTGGGTCGTCAGAGGCCCGCTGCACCGAGACCGACGGCCGATACAGAGCGTCGAAGGTAACCCTGGTCGGAGCGGAGAATGTCATCGCCGAGTACTGCATCCGCGGCCGGAATGCCAGCATCCCGCCGTCCCAGACGGGAACCACCACCGAGCCAGCCCGCGGGCGTCCGGCCAGGTAGATCAGCACAGGCACGACGGTGATGGCGACCAGGAACGCGGCCAGGTAGGTGGGCGAGAATCCGGAGAAGTTCAGGTGCGCCGGGATCACTGTCAGCTTGCCCGGCAGCAGGACCGGCCGAAGCGCGACCCCGGTCGCTGTGCGCACAGCCCTGGCCAGGCCGACGAGCAGCACGGGCGCGCCGACCGCGAGCGCAACGCATGCGGTCGCTAGCAGAGCCGGTCCTGCCACTGGCTGGCCGCGCTCGCTCGCGGCCGCAGCCTGGCGGGTCCGGGGCATGCCGAGGTAGGGGATCCCGTAGCCGCGCACGAACGCGTAGATCGCCAGTCCCCCGGTCAAACCGAGGATGCCGGCAGCGAGGACGATCAGGATCGCCACGAGGTGGCTGCCGGTGCGGAACCCCTGGAACAGGCCCTGGAAGATTAGCCACTCGCTGACGAAGCCGTTCAGCGGCGGCAGCGCCGCGATGCCAAGAGTGCCGACGAACGCAATCACACCGGCCCGCGGCATCATCCTGGCGAGACCACCGAGCCGGTCCATATCCCTGGTGCCGGCAGCGTGCTCGGTTACCCCGGCCTCGAGGAACAGCAGCGTCTTATAACAACCGTGGTTGAGCGCGTGGTAGAGCCCGGCCAGCAGCAGGAAGGCCCACAGCGCGCGCTGGCCGTAAGCGAGGAATGTCATGGCCGCGCCCAGTGCAGTCACGATAATGCCGACGTTCTCGATCGTGGAGAAAGCAAGGAACCGCTTGATGTCCCGCTCCCCCAGCGCGTACAGGATGCCAATGGCGGCGGTAAGCGCCCCGATCGCCATGGTTACAACGCCGGTCCAGGCCGGCCCGCCCGGCAGCAGCCGGAACGCGAACAGGGCGATGCCATACACGCCGAGCTTGGTGATCATGCCGGACAGGAAGGCGGATCCGTCAGCGGGGGCGACCGGATGAGCCACGGGCAGCCAGACATGCAGTGGGACCAGGCCAGCCTTGAACCCGAACCCGGCCAGAGCTAGCAGGTAGGCCGCATCTCTCCAGGCGCCCGGCACGAGGTGCGCGCGGGCCGCGATCAGCCCGAGGTCCATCGTGTGCGTCTGCGTCGCGAGGATCGCGAACGCGGCGACGATTAGCACGAACCCGGCCTCGGACAATGCTAGGAACCAGAACGCGCCGCTGGCCACCTCACGGCTGCGCGGCCGGTGCAAGATCAGCGCGTAGCACAGCAGCGCCATGGACTCCCATGCGACGAGGAATGTCACTACGCCGCCGGCTGCCAGCACGGCCAGGCTGGCCAGGAGCGCCAGGTTGTAGGCACAGAGGTAGACCGCGGTACCTCCGGACGGCTCCTTGCCGGAACGGGGAAGGTAGAGGCCGATGCCGATGGCAACGACGCCGAGCAGCACCGCGAACACTCCGGAGAGGCTTGTTGCCTGCACTTGCAGTGTCCCGACCACGACCGATCCGCCGGGCGAGACGACCGCGGAGTCTGTCGACACCAGCGCGGCAACGCCGCCGGACAGCACGGCAGCGCCTCCGAGTACCGACAACCCGCATCCTGCCCGCATAACGGCGCCGCCGGCCGTCGTAGTGAGCAGCCCCGTCAGCGCGGCCGCAGCCCAGCCGCCAGCCGCGATCGCGAACAGGATGAGCGCGATCATGACGGCCCCCCGGCGACGAAGCTGAGCCTGGGGACCTTCTCGGCCAGCCGGTCGACAGCGACCAGCAGGCCCTGGAGGAGGGCGAGTGGGCTGGGCGGGCAGCCTGGGATCCACACGTCGACCGGCAGCACCGCATCAACCGATCCGTAGCTGAACGAGTCGGGCTCGTAGACGCCGCCGAGGGCGCAGGCGCCCGTGGCGACCACGAGCTTAGGCCCAGGCATGGCGTCGTAGGTCTTGTGAGCAGCGACAGCGAATGCGCGCAGCATCGGCCCGGTCACCAGCAGCAGATCGGCATGTCGGGGCGCTGGGGTGAAGAAGAATCCCAGCCGGTTCAGGTCGTAGTGCGGGGCCGCGAGCATCCGGATCTCCTGCTCGCACGCGGCACAGGACCCGGTATCCAGCGTCCTGATGTGCAGGCTGCGGCCGAACTGGCGGGCGATAGCACCGCGGAGTTCCGCGGCGGCGGCCTGCTCGGTGGTCACCGGCGTACCTCCCCGGCTAGCGGGATGCGCTTGCACAGCGCGGTCCTGGATGTTCCGGCGAGCTCAAACTCGCCGCTGGCGGCGACCGCGGCTGGCGCAAGGTCGCGGCAACGGCCGCACGTGGTGCATGCACCGGCATCGAAGAGCAGCGCGTCGCCGTCCCTGGCGAGTGCGCGGCTCGGGCAGGTCGCGACGAGGGCGTCGGCAATCTCCCCGGTGAGCGCGTCCGGCCGGAAGGCTGGCGGGGTCGGCAGCGCGCTTGCCGACGGATCGGGCCGGGCCGGGTAGCGGGTGGTGACAACGCCGCGGCGCAGGCCACGGACGAACCACAGTGGCACAGTGACTCTCCCTTCTCGCGGCTAGCTACCGGGCCGTGCCGGCGACGGTGAGCCAGAAGCTGGCTTCAATGATCGGGATGTCGGTAAACACGTTCTGCGACCGGCAGGCATCGTCGAAACCGCGCCAGTTCCGGACGGCGGCCGGCCGCAGCCGGGCCCGGCTGATACGGCCGGCTGGGTCGATATTGACCCAGGCAAGCGACTCACCGCGCGAGGATTCAGCCCAGCCGAGCCCGGCCCGCTCGCTGCCGCCAGGCGCAGCCGGAGCCTCGTCGCCCGTCTTGCGCGCCTGTCCAGTGCCGGCCGAGTCCAGGAGGGCATCGATCAGCCGTACCGACTCGGCGGCCTCGGCCAGCATGACGTGCAGCCTGGCCAGCACGTCGCCGCCCGACTGGCTGGCCACGACCGGCACCAGTCCGGCATACAGCCCGGACGGGTGGTCAGCGCGCGTGTCATTGGCAACGCCGCTGGCGCGGGCGACCGGGCCAACCAAGCCGAGCCGGCGGGCCTCCTCGGCGGTGACGATGCCGGTGGCTTCCAGCCGGTCGAGGAAAGAGTTCGTCGCCAGCAGTGCCTCTGCCACGCGCCGCAGCTCTGCGTAGGCGACGGGCAGCCCGGCGCGCAGGGCCGCAGCGTCGGGTGCTGTCCGCACGCCGCCGATGGCCAGCACGTTGAACAGGTATCGGTGCCCGAATGCTGCGGCGTTCAGCCGGAGGAATTGCTCCAGGGCGATCTCCGCGGCGGCGCGGCCAACGGCTAGGCCACATGCCTGGCACAGCGCAGCGATCGCGGCAGCATGGTTATAGAGCCGCTCAAGCTCGAGCCCGATCGCCCGGCTGGCCGCCGCGGCCGGGCTCGGCTCGATATCGAGAGCCGCTTCGACGGCGGACGCGAAGGCCCAGCCATTGCCGATGGCACCCAGGCCCTCGGCGCGCTCAATGTGGAACAGCGCCTGCTGCGGGGTTTCTCCTTGTGCGCGCCACTCCACACCGCGGTGCTTGTGCCAGGTGAAGAGGTACAGATCCACCAGTTCTTCGCCGCTGGTGACGAGGCCGTAGTACAGCGACTCGACGCCGACCTGGCGGACCGGACCGAAAGGGAACTCGAACGCGTGCCCGCCCACCACGTGCGCGGCATGCACGTCTTCCGGTGGTTCGGCTGGCGCCCGCCCCAGGCGCGGGAGCTCGATTTCGGCATGCGGCGGTGTCGCGACCCGGTTGAGCGGCTTAGTGCCGAACGGGCGGATACCGAACTGCTCGTAGATCTCGCATTCTTCGGCGAACGCGGCCGGCGCGATCTCCGATAGGGCTGGATATCGTCGACCGCTAACCGCAGTCTCGGTGATCAGATAGCGCCGGTCGGGATCCAGGGCCCACACGGCGCGGAGCATCACCGGGTCTGTTCCGGCAGCAAACAGGTCAGCGAGCCGGGCACCCGGATGCCGGACAAGCTCCCCGGTGGCCGCTTCCAGATCCGGCTCCGCCACCTGGGCCACCGTCACCGCGCCGTCAGGCCGGGCGACGCCTGCCACGACCGAAGACAGGGTCCTCGCAGTGTCCGGCCTGACCGTCGTCATCAGAGCACCACGATCGAATGGCTAATGAGGGTGCCGAGCCCGGCCGGGATCCACAACCCGAGCACCAGCAGAACGGCCAGTCCGACGACTACCGGGACGAGCGCGGCGAGCCCGGCCGCGCGGCCGGGGTAGGGAGCAGCTGCATTGTTAGCACCCGCGAGAGCGGGCTCGCCGGTGGCCATGCCAGTCGTGGTCCGGGCGAAGGCAATGAACGCGACCGCGAGCAGCAGCAGAAGGAGCAGCGGTAGGACCGGGCTGGCGTCCGCGAAGCCTGCTCGGACGATGGTGAACTCAGACAGGAACAAGCCGAACGGCGGCGAGCCCAGGACCGCGAACGAGCCAAGCAGCAAGGCGGCACCGGTCAGCGGCACCGCGGCGAGCAAGCCCCGTACCCCAGCAGATTCCCGGGTGTGGTACCTGAGCGCGATGTCGCCGCTGGACAAAAACAGCACGGCCTTCGCGATCGCGTGGTTGAGCGTGTGCAAGAGCGCGCCGTACAGCCCAAGCACGCCTCCAAAGCCGAGCGCGACGGCGATGATGCCCATGTGCTCGACCGAGGAGTAGGCGAACAGCCGTTTGAAGTTGCCTCTGCGCACCATGAACAGCACGCCGATGATGACCGAGAGGAAGCCGAAGACGAGCAGCACCACGCGGGGGAACTCCGGGCCTAGCCCCGCCCTGGCGATTGCCAGGAACCTGATGATTGCGTACATGCCGGTGTTCAGGAGGGCGGCCGACAGCATCGCGCTGGCCGGGCTCGGCGCTTCGGCGTGCGCGTCAGGCAGCCATGTATGCATGGGCGCCAGGCCGACCTTGGTGCCGTAGCCGACGACCGCGAGCAGGAACGCCAGCCGGAGGCTGGCCGGCGCGAGCGAGGTGGCGTGCGCGAACAGGTACGGCCAGGTCAGCCTTAGGTCGGCGGGCAGGTGCAGCGTGCTGGCGGAGTAGAACAGGAACAGCGTGCCCGCTAGCGCGATTGTGACACCTAGCGAGCTGATGATGACGTACTTCCAGGCCGCTTCCAGCGAGGTGGCCTTGCCCTCAAGCCCGACCAGCGCGGCGCTGGCCAGTGTGCTGGCTTCGATCAGCACGAACAGCAGGCCGAGGTTGCCGGTCTCGAGGGAGGCCAGCATGAGGGCGGCGAAGAGGCCGAAGAACACGTAGTACAGCCGGACCTGGAACGCGGACAGTCGGCCAGCGGCCTGTTCGGCGGACATGTAGCCCACCGAACCGACCGCGGCCAGCACTGTGACCAACGTGACGGTCAGCAGGAAAAAGCAGCTGAGGGAGTCGACATACAGGAAGCCGCCGAGGCCGCGCAATGGCGCCCGGTGCAGCTGTCCGACGACAAGCCAGATGGCGACGCCCAGGGCGATGCAGGCCCCGGCTGCGCTCGCCCAGCCCACCAGTCGGGCCCGCGCACCCGCGGCCGCAGCGGCCGTCCCGGCCAGCGGCCCTGCCACTACGATCAACGCGAGGATCATCATCCCTGCAGCTCCCTCAGCTCGGCGGCGCTCGCGCTTGCGAGCTCGCGTGTCAGGCCGGACACGAACACGAGCATGATCAGCACGCCAGCGACGACATCGAGGAAGATGCCGGCCTCAACGATGAACGGGAACGTGGCCACTAGCGTGATGGCACCGAGGAACACGCCGTTCTCGACGATGAGCCAGCCGACCAGCTGGGCGACGGTGTGCCGCCGGACCACCATCGCGAGCGCGCCGAGCAGGATCACAGCGGTCGACAGCGGCACGACCGCGGCGGCGACCAGGCCGTGCGGCAGCAACTGGGGCCGGGTGACGAGGTACGCGAATGCGGTCAGGCCACCACCAGCGATAAGCGAGGTGGACAGGCCCGTCGACAAGGCCGCGTCACGCTTGAGGTCGAGCCGGCGGATCAGGAGCCGGCGGGCGGCGAGCGGGATCCCGATGCCCTTGATGGCCAGGGTCGCGACGGCCAGAATCCAGAGCTCCACGCTGCCGAACGCGTAGGCGGCGACCCCGGCCGCGAAGGACAGCACAACCGACTGGGCGCCGTAATAGGCGACGTACCGGTTAAACAGCTTGGAGCCTAGGCAGGCGAACGCCAGCAGCAGGATCACGACCCCAGACAGGTCGAGCAGGACGCCGGCTGCGCTGGTGGCCGATAGGTTCTGCATCGTTACACCCCGATCACGTACGACGTGGCCACGCCGACCAGAGCGAGCAGGAACGCGGCGCCGAGGAACTCGGCGATCCGGAAGAACCGGAGCTTGGCGAACGAGGTGTCGATCACGACGATCGCCAGCCCGCACAGCGCCAGCTTGCCGAGCAGGGCTGGGATAGCGAGGAAGGCGCTAGGCAGGTCGGCGCCGTTGCCGAGCCCCCACGGCAGCACGAAGACGTTCATGAAGATGGAGGAGAGCAGGAAGAACTTCATCCAGCTCCCCCACTTCATGAGAGCGTAGGCGCGGCCGGAGTACTCCAGCACGCGGCTTTCCTCGATCATCAAGATCTCGGTCGTGCCGCCATGACTGTCGATCGGGATCCGCCCGTTCTCCACTAGGACGAGCATGAAAAAGGCAAGTAGCCCGAGCAGGTGGGTGGGCAGCACCAGGGCGTACGGCGAGGCTGAGATCGCGTGATTCATCAGGTACGGGTTGTCCGACGCGGACACCGCGCCAACGGTGAAGAACACCAGGATCAGTGCCGGCTCGGCCATGCTGCCGATCCAGCTGGCCCGGCTCGCCCCCAGACCGCCATAGGGGCTAGCGGTATCCAGGCCGGCTAGCGAGGTCATGAAGCTGGCCAGCGCCAGCACGAACGCACCGCCGATCAGGTCGGCAAGGAACGCCAGCGGCAGGGGCGTGTTCGTAATGACCGGGACGATCACCGACACCGTCAGGTAGCACGCGAACGTCACGAACGGCGTGACCGTGAAGACCCAGGACGCCTGATCGCTTCGTGCACTACCCTTCCGGAGCAGCTTGGCCAGGTCCCGGTAGGGCTGCAGAACGCTGGGGCCGCGCTTGGACTCCACGATCGCTTCGGCCCTGGCCAGGACGCCTGCATACAGCGGCGCCGCCACCAGGACAACGAGGCTTTGCAGGATCTGCGCTCCGACGGCAGACAGCAATATGACCTCCACCTGGGCGGCAGCGCACCGTGCAGGTAGAGGCCATCAGCCAAGGTCAGTCTGGCGTTACGCGAGCCTCATCGCGTGATCAGCAGCATACAACTCATGACGGTGCCGCGGTAGCCGTTGTGCGGGGCGTAGCCGCCCGCCGCCTGACGGTGACACGGCTGAGTACTACCAGCCCACTGCCGACCAGTCGCTCGAGCACCGGCAGAAACGCGCGGATGCGGGCTTCGTCGTCGGTGATCTCGATCAGCACCGGCTCGGATCCGCGCAGCGCGGCCAGGCCCGGCGAGCGCAAAGTTCCGGATGCTCCGAAACCAGTCAGGCCGCGGACCGCGGTCGCGCCGCTGAGCCCGGCGGCCCGGGCTTGCTCGATGATCTCGCAGTACAGCGGGTGGCCTTTGAGCGTGTCAGCGGCGCGCACGAACACCGACACTCGCACCTCGCAGCCCTGGACCGTTTGGTACTGCGCAGCGGGCCCGCGGTTCACCGCGCGCTCACCACCAGGACCGGCACTGAGCATGCCTGCGCGGCCCTGTCCGTTACCCGTCCGAGCCTGCTCTTGCGGTGCGCTCCGTCACCGTGCCGCCCCAGAACCAGGATGTCGAACCCGTGCTGCTCCGCATAGTCGGTAACCACGTCGGCCGCGCTGCCGCGGTCGGAGTAGACGACCTGCACGCTCATGCGTACTGGCTTGTCCGCCCGTTGCACGCGTGCGAGCTCAGCCAGGAAATCCTCCGCCTGCTTGCGCACTCCGCCGCCGTCCTGCTCGTGGCCTTCTTCGTGCATGGCCGACGGGAGGACGCACAATGCGACGACGTGACCGCCATCGCCGACGGCGATGGCGGTTCCGGCTCCGAGCGCCGCCGCCGCGTCCGGCGAGCCATCAAAGCCCACCAGGACGCGGCGGAACGGGCTGACAGTTCTCACTGCGGCCGCCTCCAAGCTCCCCGGATATCGACGGGATCAGTAGAGGCCATCAGCGAGTCTCGTTCGCGGTTATGGCGAGCCTCATCGCCACTGGCCATTGTCACGTCACAACCGCACAACCACAAGGGCCGACCGCTGCACCCCTTGACCGCGCGGCGCCATCGTTGCCAGACTTGCTGCCCGGCGAAGGGGCTCGCCCCGAATCGCGGCAGCCGCCGCTGACAGTCCCTGCATCCGCAAGCATGCGGTGAGGGTGGTTCATGGCGCGGGTGAGCGACGACGAGGTCCTGTTGCTGTGGCGGGCGCTGCGGGCGTTCCGGTCCGGTCGGCAGCCACGGTGCCGACCGCGGGGCTCTCCGGCGAGAAGCGACTGCCCGCTCTGGGGTCAATGCCCGCGTTGGCGTGGTCAGCCAGACGACTGGAAGGCGAGCCTCGAGGAGACGGCGAGCCAGACCGAGAGCAGGCGCGCCTCATGGCCATGCAGCAGGCTGCTGGATTTGCTCTCGCCTGAGTTGACGAGGATAGGCCCGTGAGGGTCGGCCGGGCGGGCGGCTAGCGTGCCCGCCGCAACACCGATGCCACGGGGACCCTCCGTGACCACCTTGTACAGCGCCGCAGACCTGCTGACCACGCCGGGATGCCCGGTTTGCTCCTACGCCGCTGAGTCAAGCGACCGCTATCTCCGCTGGTTCGCATTGGAGGGACATGCGCAGTCGGCCACGATCACCAGACTGTGCGCCAGTCTGGGCATGTGCGCCGGCCACACCCGCCGGCTGATGAGCCAGCCCGGCGCGGCCGTCCGGCTGACGGCCGTGTACCGGTACGTTATGACCGCCGCGCGGGACCGGGTCGCTGGGCGCTCCCAGGAACTAACTGCCTGCCCAGGGTGTGAGCATGATCACGCGGCGGCGCAGCGGGCTCTGGACACGCTGGTGGAAGGACTCGTCGACGATGCGGTGCTGGATCGCTGCCGGGAACTAGGTGGCCTGTGCCTGCCGCATCTAGCGGCGGCATCCGCGACCGCGCGGCCACGCCTGGTCGCACCGCTGGCGGAGACGCTGCGGACCACGATCGCCGCCCCAGACGCGCGCTGTGACTGGCTGGCCGGAACCGACGACGACGCCGAGACCCGCGCCTTGCTGCGCAGAGCCATTCGCCTGACCCGCATCCCAGGCTCGGCCGCATGCTCAGCATGCCTCGCGGGCGCGCAAGCAGAGCGGCTCGCCCTGCCACGGCTGCTCGACGTAGCCAGCAACGACCCCGGCTCCGCCATGGCGCTGTGCGCCAGCCATCTCGCCGACGCGGCGAGTGCGGTTGCTCCTGGGAGCATACGCTCGCTGCTCGCCTGGCAGCTGCAGTGCCTGACATCACGTCTAGCGGGAGGGCTGGCTCAGCGGCTGCGCCTGACTCGCCGGCGGCCGGATGCCGGCTGCACCGTCTGCCGGGTACGCCGATCCGCCGCACAGCACAGCCTAGATAGCCTGCGCAACTCCCCACGGCTGCCAGCCGCCGATGCGGCAGTGTGCATCCGGCACCACCTCATCCTCCGCACTACCGACCCGCGCACCGCTCGGCTGTTGGGCGACAGCGCGATCCAGCAGGCCGACGAGTTCGTAGCCGAACTCGGCGAAGCGTTCGACCGTCTCGCCGAGGCGCGCAGCACCCGGACTGCCGCCTTGCGTTCCACGACCTGGCAGCGCGCCGCGGCCTTCCTCGACGGCAGCGTCTTCGGCGGCTGGTGCCAGCCACCGCCTGGTGGCCCGCTGCGCCAGTGACAACCACTCCTGCAGGCCAGCAAGCGCTCTTGTGCTGTCACGTATGCCCTGCAGCGTGTTTCGCCACAGTCGGACTGCGACCTGCCGGCTTCGGCGCAATGTTTGCGCTATAGGCGGGAACCGCCTGCTCGGTTAGGCTATGTGCAACCGGCGGAGGGGCTCGCCGTCACACCCGCGGATCAGCCGCCAACGGTCCCTGCTCTTGAGGGCAGGAGGCTGGCGGCGTGATCCCGGCTCGCGATGCGGGTTGCCTGCATGCGCTCTCCTGCCTGATCCCAACCGGCGAGCCGTCCGCGGGAACCAATCTCGCCGAGCTGGTCAGCCACCTGTATCTGTGCGAGGGACTATCGACCTATCGCATCGGCGCTGTGATCGGCATGGACCGGCAGCGGGTCGGCCGGATGCTGGCCAGGGCGGGCGTCCCGATGAAACCCAGGGGCGCCGGCCGGCGTCGGCCGCTTGACGAGGACCGCGCCGCGCTTGACGAGGCTCTGGAGCGGCTGTACGCCGACTTGCGCCTTAGCTCCGGGGAGATCTCGGCGATCACTGGGATCCCGCAGCGCCGAGTACTCGACCGGCTGCATGCGCGTGGCGTCCGGATGCGCACGAAGGGACGGCTCAACCGCGAAGACCGCATGACGGTTCCCGCCGAGGCGCTTCTCCGGCTGTACGTCGGCGCCGGGCTGTCCGCAGCGGATACCGGCAGGGTGCTCGGAATATCCGCGAACATCGTGCTGCGCGCCGCGCACGACGAGGGCCTGCCCGTGAGGGCGGGAGGACCGGAGCCAAACCACGGCCCGGAGATCGAGCTAGTCGAGGCCCTGTACTCAGATCCGCTGGTGCGCCAGGCGCTCGCGCGCCACAACATCAGCGGCCGGCCCGCCGGTGGCCCGATCTGGCAGCGTTTCCCGGTTCCGATCCCGGTAACCGCGGAGCTGGCCGAGGAACTCTACGATGCCTGCGGGCTCGGGGTGCGCCACATAGAGCTACTCACCGGGCAGCCCGCGCAGACCATCCTCAGGCTGCTGCGCGCACAGGGAATCACACGGCGGCCGGCCGGCGGCCGGTCGCCGTTCATGCGCAGATGGAGAGCCGGGCTTCGAGCAGGCCCGACCAGTGCGCACCCTTAGCTTCACGGAATGCCGACTGCCATACGCCGCACGCAGCGTGTCCAGAGCAACCTGGCGACGCCAGCCGGGTCGTCATCTTTCGAGGCATGAATCAGCACCGGTCCGCGGTACGAGGTCTGCCAGCTGCGAACCAAGCTCCCCGGTAGCCGATACCCGACCGCTCAGTCGGCGCGGACGCCCGGATGGCGGCGGCGGTCATATGTGCGGCCGCGCTTTACCCGGACGCGAAGCCGGATTTATGATCCGAAGTGATACGGCGGAGGGGCTCGCCGTTAAGTGCGGTCACCGCCAACGGTCCCTGTCCAGTGCGGGACAGGAGGCTGTGTAGCCCCATGTTCTACCGTGACTTCAACGTCGGCGGTATGCCCGCTGACGGCACGCCGTGCCCGTCCTTCAGCACTGCGTCGTATACCGCGCTGCCCCGACCTGGCACTGCTGACCGCTTCCCCATGGTCATAGGAATGTGCTGGGGCCGCCGCGCCGGGTTGGCTCGCTGCAAAACGCTCATCTGGCAGCTGGACGTTACCGTGCGCGAGTTCATGTACCCGTCGACATCGTGGGGCCATCGCGGCGGCCCATGCTGCAGCACTGATCCCACAACCGCCGGCCACAGTGGCCGACCAGAGATAGGAAAGGAGTGATTGCCGATGGCGACATCAGGTGTTATCGGAGAGCACGCTGACACGTCCGGGGCCCGGCCGCCCGCGCAGTCGGGAATGGCCAATCCGGCGCCCTGGGCCGTAACCGCGTTCGCGACCACCTCGTTCATGCTCGGCATGTACCAGACCGGGCTGCTGAACTCGGCCGGACTTCCCATCGTCTTGCCCGCGACGTTCTTTTTCGGAGGCCTCGTTCAGATCATCGTTGCGATCATGGAGTTCTCCCGCGGCAACCTGTTCGCCGGGGCGGTGTTCGGCACATACGGCCCGTTCTGGGTGATGTTCGGAGCGTTCGAAACGCTGTACGCGACCAGCGTGCCCGCCGCGCAGGTCAGCTCTGCCACCTGCCTGTTCCTGGCCGTCTTCGCTGTGATCACGTTCTATCTGGCCATCGCCTCGCTGCGCACCGACCTGGTACTCACCGTGATTATCTGGCTCATCTTCGTCGGCCTAGTCCTGCTCTCGATCGGCGCCGGCGCCAGCAGCAACGGCTTGACCAAGGCCGGCGGCTGGGTAGTGCTCGTCTTCGCGGTGCTGGCCTGGTACCACGCGGCCGGGGACATCATCGAGTCCACATTCGGCCGCAAGGTCCTCCCGTTCGGCCCGGCGCCGCTGAAGTAAGCCACGACCGAGCGGGACAACGTGGGCGGGCCCATCCCCTGCAGGGCCCGCCCACGCTTGTGCCCTCTCAGGCCTGCAAGCTGCGCCACAGGCCTCACAACCTCGTTTCAGCTGCGGTCGGCGACGTTGGCTCGACATTCCCGAAGATCAGCTGATAGGAGTCTTCGCCGTAGCTGGTGGGCAGCGGCTCTCCTTCGGATAGCTTGAAGGTCCGGCGCCCGTCCGGTTCTCGCTCGGCGCGCAGGAAGAGCGCGTTGCCGGGGTGCTGCACATAGAAGCCGTGCGAGAGGTCATACATGTGGGTGACGAAGAAAACCTTGATCTCCTTGCGCAGCATCGCCCGCACGATCTGCCGGGCTATCTCAGAGCCCTCACGCTCGTTGGTGGAGGCGAACGACTCGTTGCAGAGCAGGATCGAGTGGCGCGTGATATGGCTGGCGATCTCGCTCATCCTGCTCAGTTCCTCGTCGAGCTTGCCGCCGTGCATTGTGGCGTCTTCTTCCCGCTTGTAGTGCGTGAAGATGCCATTGACGACACCCCCGCGGAATGACCCGGCCCCGACGAACATGCCTGCCTGCATCATCAGGTGGGCAAGACCGAGGCTGCGCAGCAGCGTCGACTTGCCGCCCTGGTTGGCACCGGTGATCATCAAGAGCGACTTTCCGTCGGCATCTACGTCGTTGTTTGTGACCCGGGCTTCGAGATGGAGCGTTAGGCACGGGTCGTAGAGTCCCTCCGGGGTAAGGGCCATGACTTCGGCCGCCAGCGGTTCGGGGAAGCACGTCGGCTCACCCTTTCCGGCCAGCTTGCCGTGAAGGTTCAGGCAGCCGAGGTAAAAGGCGAGCTCGAGCCGGAGCATGCTGAAGAAGCTCTTGACGTGATCGGCCGATCTCGCCACCGAGTTCGCGACCAGGTTGATCCCTTTCCCCCGGATCTCCTCCAGTGACCTGAAGCCGCTCTCGTCGCGGGGAGGGATTGTGAAGCTGTAGCTTTCTGACCGGCCGGCGAACGGGAGCCGGTCGGTCCAGCGCTGCTCACGCGGTGTCCGCATGACGTAGCAGCTCCCCTTGAGACCCCTTGCGAGACCGGCGCTCTCGAGGATCCCGCGCTTAAACTGGAGCTCGCGCAGATGACGCTCGACCTCCTGAAGGTAGGCGTCTGAAAGCTCTTGTCTGAGCATCGCGAATAGGCGCGTGAAGCCCTCGGAGCCGAAGCTCGCCGCATGTTCATCGGCGACCTGCCTCAGCCGCCTGAGCACGTCGACCTGGAGGCTGAGCGCTTGCACGGAGCGGCGCAGGATCGACTCCGGGCTGGCGCGGAACCACAGAACACCGGCCTTGCGCTCATTCTCAAGCGCCTGAACCGCAAGGTCATAGAGCTGGCGGACCACCACAGGGTGCGCGAGGCAGTCCCTGAGGACCTGCTGCCGGTAGAAGATTGCGTCCGGGTCGGTCAGGCTCGATAGGATGGCCCGCTTAGCCATCTCGAACAGGAACTCATCCCCCGCCGCCATCGCGTTCCAGAGTGTCTCGAGCTCGAGATCTTGCGTAAGTACCTTGTCGTCTCCGGTCGGTGCCAGCACCAGGCCGGGCTCCCTCTTCCGCTCGACATTCATCCTGAGTTTGGAGATCGCGAACAGATCGCCGCTTAGCATCGCGTCGAAGATCGCGTCACGCAGCTCTGGCTTGACAGCGAAGTCCCGGTCTCTATGCAACAGGAAGACCTTCATCAGTCGATCCGTTCCATCAGGCGCTCGTAAGTCAGGCCATACTTCTGCGCGAGCGCCCAGGCGTAAGCGAGGCCGTCGGCTCGTCTACGCAGCACCTTGAATGTCCGCTCAGCCGGGTTCTCGGGCGCGATCTGGCTGACCATGCTCACGGTTGCTTCGCTTAGGGATGCGATCTCATCGACGAATGTCACATAGACGCCCAGGCAACCGAGGTCGAGGATCCGACCCATGATCTTGGTGCCGACGAACACCGCGTCGGTCAGCGACGTAGAGCTAAAGCTCTCGTTCATCACAATGACGCTGTCCCCAGTTGCCTGATTGAGGATCTGGCGCACCCGGACGAGCTCTTCCTCGAACTTGCCTCGAAGTGTCTCGATGTCCTCCTCCTTCTCGAAGTGCGTGTAGATGCGGTCTGGCAGGAATAGGCGCGCGCTATGTCCCGGGACGAGCAGGCCAAGGCTCCCGAGGTAGTGCATCTGGCCGATGGTTCGCGCGAAGGTCGTCTTCCCGCCGTTGTTCGGACCGCTCACCACGAATACCCGCTCCGGTCCTTCCAGGCCGAAGTCGTTGGTGACGACCGCGGCTTCGCCAGGCACGAGCTTGGTTGCCAGCGCGAGATCGAAGGCGCCCGCGGCGGCGACCTGCTTCGACTGGGCCGAGACGCGCGGATAGCAGAACGACAGGCCTGCGGCTCTTAGGCGGTCGATCAGCTCGAGGTAACCAAGATAAAACTGCACCTCGCGGTCGAACCGCCCGATCACCAGGTCGAGGTAATCATGGTGCTGGGCACAGTAGTCCGCCAGCGTTCCGAACACGTCCGGGTACAGCTTGGCCACTAGGTCAATGATGCGCGCCTCGACGTGGTCCATGTCTGCCAGCTCGGGCAGGTCCACCAGGTAACTGTTCACCGCGCCCTGCTGGAACTTCCTGAAGGTCTCCTCCACCTGAGCGCTGTAATCCGGCTCGCCTTCATAACGGCTGAGCGTGACGCGCGGCCCAAGAATCCGGACGGAGTATCGGACATCCGCAATCGCGGCTTTCAGCGCCAGTGTCTCGGTTGCCAGCGAGATGAAGCGCCCGGACTCGGCGTACTCAGCGAGGAACTCCCTGAGTCCGTTGAGCCCGCGCGACATCAGCTCGCACCCCGCCAGCTGCTCCGCGAGGCCGCGCACCGCCTCGCAGTAGATCTCCGCTGCGTCCACGAACCAGGCCTGCTTCTGCAGCTGGTAGTGGAGCCGGCGAGATTGCGAGAGGTGCTCGCGCATCTCCCGCATTCTCTCGGCGAACCTGTTGACCGCCTGCAGCACTTCGTGCTTTTCCAGGTCCCGCAAGACCTCATGCCGGTACCGGACGGCGTCCACATCGTGCAACGGCGCACAGAAGAACGGCCCAAGCTCGTACAGTTCACGGCCGACCGTCATCGACCTCAGCACCTGATCGAGATTCAGGTCCCGGAACAAGTCCTGCTCGGCCGGCCTCCCAACGGCCGGGCCTGCACCGGGCTGCTCGAACAGGATGCTCTGAAACGAGCCTGCAGACGTTCCCGTGGCTCGCCCGCCGTTGGCCACGAAACTCTCCCGCACGTCAGCACTCACCGTCGGCCTCCACCGGTCGAAACGCGGTAGAAGCCGTTAGCCGTTGCGGCGGTTTCAGGCGGGCTTCATCGCCTGCAAAGATCGTACCCGCTGGGACTCGAAGTCACCGCCAGCGCGCCGGTGCTTGTGGCAGGTCGGCTGCGCGGCAATAATGACACCGGCGATGAGGCTCGCCAACACCGCGAACTCGCTGATGGCCTCTACCTGCACTAGTAGGTGCTCGGGAGCTTTGGAGGCGATCGCGGATGAAAGCTGTCGTACCGTTTCGTTGTGTTCTTGTTGGCTTTGACGGCTCGGCTGACGCGGCGGAGGCACTCTGGGTTGCCGGAGCCGTAGCTGACGCCCCGGGCGACCCCGGCCAGCTAGTGATTCTCTGTGTCATCTCGCGGGCGCTGCCGCCGCAAGGCAACGGCGAGGGCAGCGACGGCGTGCGACCGGGAACTCTAGTCCAGACGAGGGTCGAGCTCGTGTACTCGGGTGGTGACAGCCCCGGCAACGTCATGACGCTCTACGCGCAGGATCACGGGTTTGACATCCTCGTCCTTGGACGGCACGGAGGCGGAGGCCGCCGCAAAATCACGCTCGGCCGGGCCGCGGACCGCGCCGTCCGGGGGTGCTTGGTACCTGTCTTGCTGGTGAGCGCACCGAACGGAGAAACACCCACGATCGCGGGTCTGTGACAGTTCCTCGCGCCGCGGCCCGCAATCCGCGACCCTCCGGCATCCGCCAGATGCCGCCTATACTGGGAATCGCGGCTTGCGAGCCGCGGGCGGTGGAGCTCGCCGGGGCGCTATGTCGTTTGACGCCCGATTGCCAGCGTGGCCGATGGCTCCTGTTTCGTGAACGCACTAGCGGCACGAGGGCAGGAGAAATGTCGGCATCGGCATCGAGACCAGTGCAGCAGCCGGAACGATTCGGGCGCTTGTGGTGGTTGCCCTTCCGCGGCATGGGCAACGGACTGAGCGATGACGGGTGGGCGGCTGTTGCGGACGTCGATGCCACGATCGTGAGGCGGCTGCTTGCCGAGTTGCGGGCAGCGGGCGTACCCGCGCACGCAGCGCCATTGACGGGCTGGCCGAGCCGGCCACGCCCGCGTCCACCCGGACACGCTTCAGATGAGCGTAGATACCGCCTTTGGGTCGGAACCAGCGCTTACAGCCGTGCCGAAGATGTGCTGCGCATCAGGCTCCCAGTCCTGCTTAAGCGTGCCAGATCATGATTCCTGCCTCGCACGACAGGAATTTCCGCCCGCCCTGGCGGACACCACTGCCAGACGCCGTGGCGGCGACGGCCGCTACACCAGCCGGGCGCATTCCGCCAGTCGCCATCATCTGCCGCTAGGAGCCGGGCAACCATGACTGGCACGGATCAGCCGTGGGACACGGCGACCGCCGTTAACGCACGCGACTTCGGGTGCCGACCGCCTGCTCGCAACCTGCCCCGCATAAGGAGAGGATGAAATGACCGCGCGTCAGCCGAGCAGGCCGGCCCGGACCGACGCCGATCCTGGGCGATCGGGCCTCGGACAGCACCTGGCCGCCGCATCGCCGGCTCTGAAGTTCGTGCTGCTGGTGGGCGTGATGAGCTTCTTCGCCGATTTCACCTACGAGGGCTCCCGGTCGGTGATCGGGCCATATCTCGGTACGCTCGGCGCAGGCGCGCTGGCGATCGCTGTGATCAGCGGCCTAGGCGAGTTCCTGGGCTACGGACTACGGCTGTTCTCAGGCCGCAACGCAGACCGGACCGGCCGCTACTGGCCGATCACCATCGGCGGCTACGTCGTGCAGATGGCTGCAGTGCCGCTGCTCGCGCTGGCCGGTAACTGGGAACTCGCGGCGCTGCTGATCATCGCCGAGCGGGTCGGCAAGGCCATGCGTAACCCGCCGCGAGACGCGATGCTCTCGCACGCGGCAAGAGAGATGGGATACGGCTGGGGCTTCGGCGTGCATGAGGCTCTCGATCAGTTTGGCGCGATGTTCGGCCCCTTGTTGGTCGCGCTTGCACTGGCGGTCAGCAACCATGACTACAAGCTCGCCTTCGCCGCTTTGGCGGCCCCCGCGGCGATAACCCTGACGCTGGTGCTGGTGGCGCGCCGATTTTTCCCCCGCCCGCAGGACCTCTCCGCCGGCCCCGCCGAGGTGACCACGTCGGGGCTGCCGCGGGTGTTCTGGATCTATCTTGCGGGTGCCGCCCTGGTAGCGGCGGGCCTGGCGGACTTCCCGCTGATCGCGTTCCACTTCCAGCAGGCCCGCACGGTCGCCGCGCCCATCGTGCCGGTGTTCTACGCGGTAGCGATGGCGGTCAGTGGCACCGGGTCGCTGATCTTCGGGCGGCTGTTTGACAAGTCCGGGATCGGGGTGCTGATCCCGCTGACTGTCGTCGGAGCGGCGTATGCGCCGCTGGTATTCCTCGGCGGGGTCTGGCCTGCGGTGTTCGGGGTAGCGCTGTGGGGCCTGGGCATGGGCGTGCAGGAATCGATCATTCCGGCCGCGGTCGCGCCGATGGTGTCGCCTGACCACCGCGCCTCCGCTTATGGGCTCTTCACCGGCGCCTACGGCACCGCGTGGGTAATCGGCAGCGTGGTCATCGGGTTGCTGTTCGGGGTCTCGCTCGGTGCGGTGACCGCATTCGCCGTGGCCGCGCAGCTCACCGCGATCCCGTTCCTCGCCGTCGTCCGCTTGCGTATCCCCCGCTCGCGGCCACCGGCCGCCCCAGTCAGCCGGAGAGTTGATTGATGGATGGGCTGACCGACTACCAAAAGCGACGGCTGGAACTGGCGGACATGATCCGCAGCGCCTTGCCGGTCGCGCGTGCCCACGGCGACGACGAGCGCGAGCAGCAGATCAGGACGTTGCTGACCCGGCTGGCGGCTGGCCGCTTCCAGCTCGCGGTGATCGGCCAGTTCAGCCGGGGCAAGACGACACTGATGAACGCCCTGCTAGGCAGGGCGTACCTGCCCATGGGTGCGCTGCCGATGACATCGGTCGTCACCACCGTGCGGTACGGTACCCGACCTCGCGCGTTCGTCCGCAGCCACACCGCCGCCCTGCCTGTCGAGGTTCCGGTAGCCGAGGTGGCTCGGTTCGTAGCCCAGGCCGGCGCCGAGCGCACGCGGATGCAGGTCACATCAGTCGAGGTGGAGATTCCAGCCGAGCTGCTTCGCCTGGGCTTTGAATTCATCGATACGCCCGGCGTCGGGTCAGCGATCGCGGCGAACACCGCCACCACCCTGCGCTATCTGCCGCAGGCCGACGCCATTGTCTTCGTCACCGGGTTCGACTCCGCACTGACGAGCGCCGAGGCAGGCTTCCTCACCGCCGCGGCCGGGTCGGCTAGCAAGCTGTTCCTGGTCATCAACAAGCGCGACCTCGTTAGTAACTCCGACGCCAAAGACGTGATCAACTACGTGCGGCGATGGACACGCGAGAACCTTGCCGCCGATCCGCCGGCGTTCGCTATCTCGGCGCTCGAGGCGCTCAACGGCGCGGAGAACAAAGACGTCCGACAGCTCGCGGACAGCGGGATCGAGCCGCTGCGCGACGCGCTAACCGAGTTCCTGACCACCGAGCAGGGCCGCGCGGCTCTTCGGAATATCGCGGCCGCAGCAGGCCGACTAGTAGCACGGCAGCAGCGAGACGTGCGGGCCAGCGAGCGCACGCGGTGCGACGGCTCGGAAGACGACGCCGCGATGGTCAGCTTCGAGTCCCGGATGACCGAAGTGCGGCACGACCTCGCCACTGTTGCGGATCGTATCGCCGCCACGACGGGCGCTGCGGCGACCGCCGTCCTGGACGTATGCATGCCGGCATGGGAAGCCCAGATCCGCGAGATTCTTCAGCCCGCTACAGCGGCATCATCGGGTGCATCGCGCGCACCGGACGACGCTGTCGTGTCCGATGCACTCGATGCACTGCGCGTGGCCGGCCAACGGGCGGCCAATGAATGGCTGGAGCAGCAGGGTGCCGAGTTGCAGGAGGCACTGGTCGCGGCAGCAGCCACAGACATCGGCATCTTGCTGGACCTAGCCCGCTTGCCACGGGAACTAGGCGCCAGCATCGTCGGCCTGCCCGCCCTTGGCGGTATACCGGCCGGCTGGGCGGCGGAGGAGATACCGCAGCTCACCGTGCCTGTTCTGGCCTGGAACATGCCAGCTCCGGGCAGGTCCTTGCGGCCCCGCATCCGCCGCAGCTCTGCCGACGAGGCGAGCGGCGTCATCTCTGCAGCTGTGGACCGCGCAGTGGCCGATCTGGCCGAGCACGCCCGGGCTGCGTTCCGAGCCGCGTCCGCAGACTGGGCTCGGCGGCTGCGCGATCAAGCTGAGCAGATGGTCGTTGCCGAGGCCGCCCAGTTCCGGCATTACGCGTCCACGCCGCCAAACGACGACGAGCTCGCCATCTTGGCCGATCTCGCCAGTCGGCTCGCCGCCCTCGAGGACGAACTGGCCGCCTGGGTCCCAGACGCCCTCAGGCCAACGGCGCCGGAAGCAGAGCCGCTGGCCGCGCCGTCACTTGGGCCGGGGGCGACATGTGCAATCTGCCGAAAGCTGGAGGCGGCGCAGACGGAGTACCTGAGCCGCTGGCAGTTCCTGCTCGCGACCAGCGAAGCCGACCAAACCCGCCATGCTGAGGCCGGCGGGTTCTGCGCACTGCACAGCTGGCAGTACGCGCACCTGGCCTCGCCCGTCGGCATCTCTGTCGGGAACGCCAGGCTGGCCAGCCAACTCGCGGCTGCGCTGGATGTAGCCGTTGCCGTTAGCCACGATCCCGGCGAGCTCGCCGCGCATGTCACGGCCATAGTCCGGACCCGGACCTGCTCGGCCTGCGCCGTGCTGGCGGTGGTTGAGCGGCAGGCAGCCGGGGAACTTGCAGCGCGGCCAGCGGCCGCGACAGAGGCGCCGCCGCTATGCCTGCGTCACCTGACGCTGGTCCTCGGAGCATGCTCGTCCCTGCCGGCCGCCCAGGCCATGACCAGCGCGCTCGCCGCGGGGCTCCAGCGGGCATCGGAGAACATGAGGGCCTATGCCCTCAAGCGGGAAGCGCTTCGCCGCTGGCTGATAACCGCCGACGAGGAGAGCGCGTATTCCGACGCGATCCGGCTGCTGGCCGGAGAGGCCGCCCTTGCCCTGCCCGCCCAGCCCAAGTAGCGCGTGCGCCGCGGACGTCTGGCTGCCGTTCGCGCTGACTATCAGGAGGCAAGTGGCCATCCAGGCCACCGCCGGAGACGGTTCCCTCCGCCACCAACACAGAAGGAGATATCGATGGCATCAAAGCCTTTCGTCATCACTACGGTCAGCGCACTTGAGATCCTGGACTCGCGCGGCCGCCCCACCGTCCAGGTGACAGTCGCGCTCGCTGACGGGACGCTGGCCGCGGCCGGAGTTCCGTCAGGTGCGTCTACAGGCAGCCGAGAAGCAGTCGAGCGCCGGGACCGGGATGCCCCGCGGTATGGCGGGCTCGGCGTGCTGGGAGCCGTGGCAGCGATAGGCGGCGAGATTCGCAACTGCCTGACGGCACGAGCTTGGCACGACCTGGCGGAGATCGACGCAGCACTGATCGCACTGGACGGCGCGCCCGACAAGTCGCGTCTCGGCGCGAACGCGATCGTAGGAGTGTCAATGGCTTGCGCCCGCGCGCTCGCCCAGAGCGATGGACGCGAGCTGTGGGACTGGCTCACGCCGGCGGGAGTAACCCAGCGGCTGCCTGTGCCGCACTTCAACGTGATCAACGGTGGCGTACACGCGCCTAATCCGCTCGACTTCCAGGAATTCATGATTGCGCCGCTCGGCGCTCCCTCGTTCCCCGAGGCAGTCCGAGCCGGTGCCGAGGTGTACGCGGCGCTGCGCGCCCTGCTGGCTGCCAGGGGATACGCGACGGGCCTCGGCGACGAGGGCGGGTTCGCTCCGCAGATCACCGAGCCGGAGGAGGCGCTAGACCTGCTCGTCAGGGCGATCGGCGACGCCGGCTACGTAGCGGGCTCGCACGGGGTGGCGATCGCGCTGGACCCGGCGGCCAGCGAGTTCCGCGCAGACGACGGCCGCTACCGTGTCGCGAGTCAGACGCTGTCCAGTGCCGAGATGATCGAGCGGTATGCGCAGATCATCAACCGGTTCCCGGTTTGGCTTATCGAGGACGGCCTCGCGGAGGACGACTGGGACGGCTGGACTGCGCTCACCCGGCGGCTCGGCGACCGGGTACGGCTGGTTGGCGACGACATCTTCGTCACCAACCCCGCGATCATCGCCGAAGCCATCACCCGCCGCGTCGGCAACGCCGCGCTCATCAAGGTCAACCAGATCGGCACTGTCACCGAAACACTCACAGCCATCGCGACGTGCCGCGACGGGGGCTACGCCCAGTTCGTCTCGCACCGCTCCGGCGAGACCACCGACACCTTCATCGCCGACCTCGCCGTCAGCTCAGGATGCGGCATGCTGAAGACCGGGGCGCCTGCGCGGGGCGAGCGCGTCGCCAAGTACAACCGGTTGCTCGAGATCGCCGCATCTCGGCCCGCTATGCCCTATGGCCTCCCGGCGTTCTGACCAGGCGTCGGCCGTGCTCGGTGCCGCTTGATCCAGCGGTGCCCAAACGGCCTAGCGCACGCCCTGGGTCGCATAGGCGCGGCCGACCTACTCGCCCGGAACACGGCCGCATAGTACGGTCTCGCCGTAGCCGCGGACCGCTGCCCGTCCGGCTGGCACCCCTGAAGTGTCCGGCTATTATTGACCTGAGGCGGAGGGGCTCGCCGCAAACGCGCCAAGGCCAACGGTCCCTGACTGGCTAACAGGGTGCGTGCGGCATGAACCAGATTCTCGCTCTTAGGCATGCACGGAAGGCCTTCGGCGACAAGGTCATCCTTGATGACGTCACGCTTGCGTTCTTGCCGGGCGCCAAGATCGGTGTTCTTGGCCCGAACGGGACGGGTAAGTCCACGCTGCTGCGGATGATGGCGGG
>Ga0335073_10002291_pt1 | contig 26153 bp, 22 predicted proteins | sample Lox_Sample_22_FD_207093 | JGI IMG/M metagenome (GOLD analysis project Ga0335073, IMG submission 207093) | Soil microbial communities from Loxahatchee National Wildlife Refuge, Florida, United States - Lox_Sample_2.2 | ecosystem: Environmental > Terrestrial > Soil > Wetlands | place: USA...
GCGTCCGCGGCACCCGCACCAGCGGGGCCATCCGTGATCGCATCGTCCCGCCCTGGCGGCGGGTCATCAGGCCACGGGGCACCGGGTTGACCTGCACCGGCGTATCACCCCGCGCCACCAGATAGGCGTACAAGCCCGACACCGACGACAGGCGCCGGGCGATCGTCCGCGCCGACAGCCCCGACTCCCGGTCCGCCAGCCGCACCACCGTCCGGTCGCCGCGCTGATCAGCCAGGAACTCGAACACATCCGCCGCGGTGACCTGCACCGGGCCCTTCGCCACCACCGCAAAGAACGCCTTCAAGTCGAAGGCCACCGCCCGCAGCCTGTTCGGCCGGCACCGGCCCGCCACGAACTCCAGATACCGGTCCACCAGCCGGTCGCCCAAGCGATACCGGACCTGGCCAGACCCCGACACCAAACGCACAAGACACGGGAAGCTGCTCATGTCAGCACCATCCCGGCCTGTGACGCGAGAACACAGGAGTGACACGGATCACCCGTGTATTAAGCGATCGGCTCGCCTGATAACGAAATGAAGCAGTCGAGTCAGCGATCATCGCAGCCATCAAATTTCGATTGAATATGTTAAGCGATGCATGAACATGCGTTCAGGCATCGCCCGCTATTCGGCTACTTGTGAGCAAGCGTTCAGCCACGTCGGTGACGCAGAGAGGCGCACAGATCACCCTGGTCGGCGCGGCATGGACGGCGTCCCGGCGGACGGAGACTGCCGCGCCTAACGGCGGTTCGCGTTCACAATGTAGGTCGCGGTCGGTGATCGCCGGGCGCCATCGGCTTCGGTTTCCGAAGTTGGACGATGTGGCTGTCCGCCTGGCGGCGCCCGCGACGCAAGCCGCGACGATATAGGTGCCGTACCGGTCCAGGCTGCCGCCGGCCTGGCGAACTGCCGCCCGCCGCGTCGTCCCCGCAGGGGAGGCGGGGAGCGTCCTTATGCTGGGAGTGCTGGCGATGGGCACAGGAGGCATGATGGCGCGTATCAGCTATGTCGATCCGGACACGGTGACCGACCCGGAGCTGGCCGGGTACCTGGCCGAGGCCCGGGAGCACGGGACGCCGCGGCTGGAGAGCCAGGCGATCCGGGCGCACGTCCCGGCGGTGCTGCGTACGTTCAGCCAGTCCTGGCAGCAGGTGTTCCGGGACGGCGTGCTCGATCACCGAGTCAAGGAACTGGCGCGGGTGTTCATCGCCAAGTCCCTGGAGTGCGGGTACTGCGCGGCGCAGCGCTCGGACCTCGGCGCCGCCCAGGGCCTGACCGAGCGCGCGTTCGACGAGGTGATCGACTTCCGTCAGTCGCAGGTGCTGACCGGACGGGATAAGGCCGCGCTGCGCTGGGCCGAGGCGATCGCCTGGGACCCCGGGCTGGCCGATGATGATGACCTGTGGGCCGAGCTGCACCGCTACTTCACGGAGCCCGAGCTGGTCGAGCTGGGCTATTTCATTGGCCTGACGATGGGGCAGCAGCGGTTCCTCAAGACCCTCGGCGTCCGCCACGGCGACCTGGGCCGCGACAGCCTGGCCGGGCTCGCACCCGACGCCGCCGCTGCGCTGGCCGACAGTTGATCCCAGACCGGACGCCACCGGGCGGTCACCGGATTGACGCCATCTCGCGCAGATCATCCTTACCGGTACGCCTTCCCCGCCGGGCAGTTGACCAGCCACCCGGAAGCAGACCAGCCGACAGCGCGCGTCCCCGAGATCGAGCATTGATCACAAGGCGTGAGCCGTAACGCAGGTCACCGAGTTCCCTGCCGACTCTGCGCTGGTAGATCAGCGTGGTACCAGGATCACTGCAATGCACAGATCGGGATGTTCTGCCCGGACGGTGTCGCCTGGCTTCAGGCATCGCCTGAAGCCCGCCGATTTCGCGGATCCTGAAGTTGCTGCCCAGGAAACCATGCGCTGACTGCCACGAGAACAGCGCGCGTTCTGGGTCACAGGTCAGGCTCTGTTATTCCAGCAGTTCCGATGCATACCTCCGGTATATCTCCGGGTGCTCTGCCGGATCGGAGGCATGGAGCTGGCTGATCAGCTCGTCCAGCCGGGCGGGCAGGATGATGATGAACCGCGACGGCCCGGGCCCGGCGTTGCCGAAAGTATGCGGCGTACCGGCGGGCACCAGGACGGTGGCGCCGGCTGGGGCGGTGACCTGCCGGCCGGTGAACCGGAACCGGAGCGCGCCGGACACGACGTGCCAGGCCTCGTCATCGCCGTGGTGGACGTGCAGGGGTGCCACCTCGCGGTCTGTCCCGTCAGCGGTCCAGTCCCCGATCACCAGGGTTGTTCCCCTGACGGCCCGGCCGCCGCGGCCGGATCCGGGTGAGATGATCATCGGCTCTGATGTCATGGTGTGACCTAGCCTGTCAGCTGCCGGGGTAGGTTCCGAAGGTCCAGGTGACCGACCAGGGGTCCACGGCCGTGAACGTGCGGTTGCCGTAGTGGGTGTCCTGGAGTTCCCGGGCAATTTCCAGGCCGGCGGCCTTGGCCCGCTGGTAGAGGCGGTCGGGTTCGGGGGTGACGACGTAGAGCCAGTTCGGCGCTGGGCGGTCCTGGCGGCGGATGATGATGCCCCCGCTGCCGTGCGGCCAGCGCAGCTCGATCTCGGCGTAGCTGCCCGGCTCGTCGCCCGGGATCAGGGCGGTCGGCTCGAAGCCGAAGGTGGCGACCAGGAAGTCGATCGCTGCCTGCGGGTCGGGGTAGGGGACGCTGGGCCAGATGCTCGGCGGCGGGTCGGGTGAACTCGGCGTGACGGCGGTGGTCACGGCTGGATCGGTCTTCGTCATCTCCTCAGCGTGCGCTGCCGCCGGGTTGCTGGTCTTGGAGAAATGGGAGTTCCTCGGACATCCACTCACCCGGCGTGCAGCCGCCCAGCTGCTTCCAGTCGTTGGTCAGGTGGGCCTGGTCGAAGTAGCCGCATTTCACCGCGGTCTGAGCCAGGCTGGCCGCCGGGACCGATCGCAGGCATCGGCGGGCCTGCTCGAAACGCATGATCCGGGCCACTGTCTTGGGGGTCAGGCCGAGCTCGGCGCGGACCAGCTGGCCAAGATGGCGGCGGCCCAGCCCGATCTCGCCGGCGAGCCTGGCGACCGGCACGCGGCCGGCCGAGCCGGCGAGCCGGCGCCAGACGGCGTCGACCACCGCCGGGTAGCCCTCGTCGACCGCCCATCCCGCCAGCACGGCGTCCAGAACCTGCGCTCGCCCCGCCGGACCCGATGCGCCGGCCAGCCGATCGGTCAGCTCGTGCGCCCGGCGCCCGGCGACCTCCTCGAAAGGCAACACCCCCTGGGCGAGCGCGGCGGCAGGCAGCCCCAGCAAGGCCCGCGAGCCTCGCGGGGTCAGCGCGAGCTGGACCCCGCGCTGAGTGCCGTCATGGACGATGCCGACCGGGCCGGACCGCAACCCGGCCACCGTAGCGGCAGCAGCGACATCCGCGTGACCAGCACGGCGCACAGTCAGCGGCGCACCGGTACTGACCACCAGCACCAGGTTTCCATCGGGCAGGCCACGGTGATGGCCCGGCGGCCAGCCCGCCATATCAAAATCTGCGTAGCTGGACACAAACGGCCGCAGCTGCCGGGCCGGTCTCATTTGCACGGCACCCCCGGGCTGACCGGCCCACGCCCCAGTCCCGGCCATGCCTCTCACCCATCCCCGCACCGTCGCAGTAAGCCACCTCCGCCCAACTGCTCCTCTAGCATGCGCAGCCAGAGCCCGCCGGCACACCGAACACCCCGTTCGGCACGACCCAGGGTAGCCACCTCGGCAACCCGGAAACCGCACCTAACAGCGGATACTTGCGCGCTGGGCTCCGACCACCACCGGTCATTGAAGGTGATCCGGTCTCGGGCCGGCCGTGCTGCTGGATTGCCGGGTCAGCATGGATGGACGGGGCACCGGTGACCAGATGGCCACGGGCAGATCACCCGGGTTCTGGCCGCGCCGGGGTCAGGCATGGTGTTCCAGGATCCGGTTGAGCGGGCGGGTCAGCTGCTGGCGTTCAGCTGGTGACAGCGGGGCGAGCAGCTCGTCCTGGACGCCGGCCAGGAGCTCGTCCAGCCGCCGGAGGCGGGCGGTGCCGGCCGGGGTAATGCTGTAAAACCGTCGGCTCAGCCGCGGCCGGGCGGTCGCCAGGAATCGAGTCCCGTGCCACGCCGGAGCGGCCGTCCGTGGCTGTTGTATCAGGCCGGCCTGCTGCCGTCTCTGACTATGCGAAGCCGCGGTGCCCTGCCGCGCCCGATGCAACGGAGAACCGGCAGCTAGCTGTCAGCAAGCCGACAGCAGCCGGGTCAGCTGCGTGACTGACAGCCAGCTGGCGATTGGCCACGCTGGCAGCAGCTGGTCATCACGGGCCGGCAACCGGATCGGGCGGGCCACTGACCGGGCGGCTGTCACCGCCGGGCAGGGGGCGCCGGCGACCGAAGGAGGGGGCACGATGTCCTGGTTCTGGATGAATATTCCGCTGGCCGCGGCTTGCTTCGCGGCCTGGTCGGGGATCCCGCTGTGGATGGTTCTCAGGCACCCCAGCTGGGGCCCGGAGCCGGCCGATGGTCACAGCGTCCGGCCCGCCGGACCGGAGCCGGTGCTGGTGTCCGGCCGCGGCGAGTACCTGGTGGGCGCGGTGGCGGCCGGGGCAGGCGCCGGGCGCCGGCTTTGACCGGACGGCGGGGCAGCAAGCCCGGCCTGGCGGGCCGGGCCCGGCTCAATGATTAATGGCCTGCCAGCACTCCCCGTGGGGGGCGGCCGGCGGCACCAGGTCAGGATCGCGTCAGGGATACGCCAGCTGTCCTGGGTCGTGACGTCCGCTCTGCCTGGCTGCCGGGCCGGATTACGGACTGGGGGCGGGCGTGATCTGCCTGGCTGCCGGGCCGGATTACGGACTGGGGGCGGGCGTGATCTGCCTGGCTGCCGGGCCGGATTACGGACTGGGGGCGGGCGTGATCTGCCAGCGCGTGCCGGCCCAGATCTCGGCGAGCGTGCGGCCGTCGTTTCCGACCGCGACGCATCCGGCGGGCCCGGTGCACGACAGGCCGGCCGGCGGGCCGAATCTGGGATGGCCAACACATGGCACGCCGCGGACCTCCCGACCGCCCCGAATTGGGCGGGTATGGCTCGTCAGCGCGGCGTCGGTGACGGCCACGGAGCGTGACTTCGGCTGCGTGGGGCTGGCCAGGCACAGTTTCAGGGCGTGTCGGGTGGGTGAGGAAGCTCGGACGCGGTATGACAATCCGGCGGCGTATCGCGACGCGGGCTGCATCCGCTCCACGCGCGCGGTTGCAGTTGTCCGGTACTGCCGGCTGGGCACTCCCCGCGGCCGCTGGCCGCCTGACTGGCACCCAGGGGAGAACTGCGGCACACTTCGGGGAACCGGGTGGCTAACAGTGCCGGACCGGGCAGCGGAGGCGAGGCCGATGGGGTGGGCCGAATCGGGCCAGGCCTGGGGTGAGCGGGCCACGGACTGGGCGTACCTGATGGAACCGTATGCGCGGCGCGCCAACGACACGCTGTTCGACCGGGCTGGCGTGGGCCCGGGGACACGGCTGCTCGACATCGCCTGCGGCTCCGGATACGCGGCCAGCGTCGCAGCCGCCCGCGGGGCCGAGGTCGCCGGGCTGGATGCCTCCCAGGCACTGATCGCGATCGCGCGGGCGCGCACGCCCGGTGCCGACTTCCGGGTCGGCGACATGTTCGCGCTGCCGTTCGACGATGACCAGTTCGACGTGGCGACGAGTTTCAACGGGATCTGGAAGGGATGCCAGGACGCGCTGGCCGAGGCCCGCCGGGTGGTCCGGCCGGGCGGGCTGGCCGGGTTCAGCTTCTGGGGATCTCCCAAGCGGCTTGGCCTGCTCCCGTTCTTCGCCACCCTGCTGGAGTTGTCGCCGCCCGGCCACGTCGATGCCACCCTCAATCAGGGCGACACCGGGCGGCCGGGCGTGGCCGAGCAGATGCTCGCCGACGCCGGCCTGGAGTTCGTGGACCGGGGAACCGCGCAGGTCGTCAACGAGTGGCCCGACCTCGACCTAGCGGCCCGGGCGGCCGCCTCCTCCGGGCCGTCCTGGCCGGCCCTGCGGGCGGTTGGCTACGACCGGTTCGCCGAGGCGATCCGCGAGGCCATCCGCCCGCTGTACACCGAAGGTCTCGGCGTCCGGATCGTCTCCGAGTTCGGCTGGATCATAGGACGGGTCCCCAGCGCCTGAGATCAGCGCAGAATCACCTGATCTGTACGGCGCACCCCCCAATCGATCACTGGCTCTGAGAGTACATATCGGCAGTTCACGTGCGTCACGCAGCTCATAAGGCAACGACGCAACGTGACAAGCGGGCGGCGTCACTGCGCTGCACCAGCCGAGGGCGGGCATCCGCTGGTAAGGCCGCCCGGCGACCGGTGGTTCTGCCCTACCGTCGTGATATGCCTGCCAGGAAGCGGCCGACCCTCGAGGACACCGTGACCGCCCGCCGTGTCCTGCTCGACGGGCTGGCCCGCGACGCTGACATCTTCGAGCTGGTGAGCGAGCTTGCGCCGCTGCACCCGCGGGACAACACCTTCCCCGGCGAGGTGTTCCTGCGTCTGGCCGCGGACGCGCTGGACTGGTGCCAGGCCAGCCGGGCTGACCCGCTGTCCCTGGAGGGACTCCGCGAGCGGTTCTTGCCCGAGGCCACCTTCCGCGGCCGGCAAAACAACAAGCTCCAGTACGCGGTGCTGGCCGCAGCAGCCCTGCATGGCGGGACCGGCCCGGACCTGCTGGAGGAGGTCGCCTGGTGGCAGAGCGACGACTTCTGGCAATACGCCCTGTACGCGGCCGTCGGCTACATCCGCGCCGCCGCCAGCCGGGCGGGCGTGCCGGTACGCCAGGCATGCCAGGACCTGGCCCAGCGCCCTGGCCACCCAGCGCCATAACGACCAGTTCGGGACGCCGTGCGAGTGGTCATCTGACGGCGGGGCGGCCGATCAATTGGGCGGATCTCGCGTGACGCCGCGGGCCAGCCGCAGTCACTGAGCGTCATCGGGACGCGGGCCCGCCGAGTTCCTTATCGCCGACTATTTGCGGCAGCTGGCGGGGTCAGCATGCCCGCCGATGGGACGCAGATTATCCAGTTCGGGAAGAGACCGACGCGATCGTGCTGGCTGACGTCGTGTGGATGACCGCACTGCCTTGCGGCCGGGGCGCCGCCCACGGGAGCGGTTTCAGCTGTGCGCGGGCAGTGGTGTCAGGGCACGGTGGAGCTGGGCTCGGGGGCGGATGCCGAGCTTGCGGAATACCTTGTTCAGGTGGAAGTCGACGGTGCCGGGATGTACAGGCGGGCGGCGATCTCGGGGTTGGACAGTCCCTCGCCGGCCAGGCTGGCGATGCGGGCTTCTTGCGGGGTGAGTTCATCTAGGGTCGCGTTGCGGCGGCTGTGCGCGGTGGCGCCGGTCGCGGTCAGTTCCTGCCGGGCCCGCCCGGTGAAGGACCGGGCGCCCATCGCCTCGAACAGGTCGTGGGCGGTGGGCAGCTGGGCGCGGGCGTCGGTGCGGCGGCGCTCGCGGCGCAGCCATTCCCCGTGGAGCAGGTGGGCGCGGCCAGCGGCAGCCGCATCCGGGTCCGTCCCAGCCGCCCGATGGCCTCGGTGTGCAGCTCCTCGGCGGCCGCTCCCTCGGCCAGCAGGGCCCGCGAGTACGTCTCAACGCCCAGCCCCCAGTCCGTGCCGCCGAGCCGGGTATGCGCGCGCAGCGCCTCCAGCGCGGGCTGGGCCGCTTTCGGCTGGTGGCAGCGGACGGCGGCCTCGACCAGCTCAGGCAGCACGTGGACCAGCCCGCCGACCCCGGGTACCGCTCGCCCGAGCGCTGCGCGGCGGACAGCGCTTCGGGGTAGCGCCCCAGGCCGTTGTACAGCACCGCGAGCGCATGCTCGAGCCTGGCCGCCCGGCGCGAGACGCCGCCGACCGCGGGGTGCCGGCGCAGCTGCTCGATGTGCCTGGTTGCGGCGCGCTCCTCCTCGCGCAGCGCGGCCAGCAGGCCCGAATCGCCGCCGAAACCAGGCTCCAGTCCGGTCGCCTGCCTGATCGCTTCTGCCTCATCCAGCGCGGCCGCGGCGCCGGCCAGCTCGCCGGCATCGACGCAGTACAGGGCGCGCAAATCCAGCGCTTGGGGCAGCAGGCTGAGCGCGCCGGCCTGCCGGGTCAGCGCCACGACGCGGGCGGTGAGGATGTCGAACCCGGTGTCGTCCTGCAGGGCGCGGGCGGCGGCGGCCTCCTGGCTTGATTCGTGGCTGGTATCGGTTATGGGTGTCTGCGCCCGGGTGGCCGCTGGCTGTCTCAGCGTCCGGCTATGGCCTGGGGCAGCGCCGGGGCCAGCTCCGCGGGAGCGGCCGGCGCCGGGTGGCGCCGGCTGGCCAGGGCCAGCGCGGCGAGCGCAGCGGCCAGGGCCAGGCCGGCCGCGGCGAAGGTGGCGGGCACGAACCCGTTGCTGAACGCGGCCGGGGAGGCGTAGCTGCCAGCCGCGGCGAAGATGGCGGCCAGGATCGCGACGCCGAACGCGCCGCCGAGCTGGCGCATGGTGCTGAACACGCCGGTGGCCTTGCCGATGTCACCGGGCGGGACCGAACTGACCACGACCTTGGTCAGCGCGGGCAACGCCAGCGCGATCCCGGTACCAGAGATGATCATCGGCACGAGCAGGGCCGGGTAGGCCACCTGGGGGCTGGCGACCGCGGCGATCCAGGCGAACCCGGCGGCCTGCAGCAGCAGGCCGCAGACCACCAGGGGCCGTTCCCCGATCCGGTCCGCCAGCCTCCCGGACCACGGCGCGATCAGGAACGGGGCCGCGCCCCACGGCAGCAACCGCAGCCCGGCGCCGAGCGGGTCCTGCCCGAGGCTGACCTGCTGGAACTGGGCCATGAAGAATATCGCGCCGGTCAGCGACGCGTTCCAGAGGAAGACGGCGGCGTTACCCGCGGAGAAGCCCCGCGAGGCGAACAGGCGCATCGGCAGCATCGGCGTGCGGGTGCGCAGTTCCCAGCCGATGAACGCGACCAGCAACAGGCCGCCGGCCGCCAGCGTCCCGCCGACCTCGGGGCTGCCCCAGTCGGCCGAACTACCGCGCACCAGCCCCCAGACCAGGCCGAGCGCAGCGCCGGTGACCAGCGCCAGGCCAGGAAAGTCCAGCGGGGCGCGCGGCCCGTAGCTCTCTTCCAGGCGGCGCAGCGCCAGCGGGATGGCGAGCAGGCCGATCGGGACGTTCACCCAGAAGATCCACTGCCAGGCGATGCCCTGGGTGATCGCGCCGCCCAGCACCGGGCCGACCACGGCCGCCAGCGCGGTCACCGCGCCGAAGATCCCCATCGCCCAGCCACGGCGCTGCGGCGGAACGGCCGCGTTCAGCAGCGCCAGCGCCGTCGGCATGATCATCGCCGCACCAACGCCCTGCACCGTGCGCGCCACGATCAGCGCGCTAGCCCCGGGGGCGAGCGCGCACGCCGCCGAGCCGACGGCGAACACGCCCAGCCCGGTGGCGAAGACGCGCCGCCGGCCGAACCGGTCGCCGACGGCGGCCGCGGTCATCAGCAGCACCGCGAAGGCCAGGGTGTAGGCGTTGACCGTCCACTCCAGCTGCCCGATCGAGGCGCCGAGGTCACGGTGAATCGTGTTCAGCGCGGTCGCGACGACCAGCAGGTCGAGCACGACTATGAACGAGGCCAGCGATGACAGCGCCAGGGCCCAGCCCTGGGCCCGGCTCACGGCCGGCTGCCTGCTCGTGGTAACCACGTGTCCTCCAGATCAGCGTTTGGTGATTGCCGCTGATTGAGACACCGCGGGAAGCCGCGAAATGACCGGTTAGTTTCCGGCCCCGCTGGTGTCGTGACCGTTGAGACCAGGCGAAGGACGAGGCGATGCGAGGATGCGATGGTGACCATGACAGCGCTGGCCCGCGCCCGGGCGGGCGACGGGGAGGCGTTCCGCGAGCTCACCGACCCCTACCGGCACGAGCTGCAGCTGCACTGCTACCGGATCCTCGGCTCGGTCCAGGACGCCGAGGACATGTTGCAAGAAACCCTGCTGGCAGCCTGGCGCGGGCTTGACGCGTTCGAGGAGCGGTCTTCGATGCGCAGCTGGCTGTACAAGATCGCGACGAACCGCTGCCTGAACGCGCTGCGTGACTCCGGCCGGCGCCCCGAGACCGCGGCCGGATCCGTATTTCTGAGCCCGCCGCCCGAGCCCACCCGACGGGGCGAGCCGCTGTGGCTGCAGCCTTACCCGGACGCTTTGCTGGAGGATCTGCCCGACGCCGCACCCGGTCCCGAGGCCCGCTACGAGTCCAGGGAGGCGCTCGCGCTGGCGTTCGTGGCCGGGCTGCAGCGCCTGCCACCGCGGCAACGCGCCGTCCTGGTGCTGCGCGACGTGCTCGGCTATCCCGCAGCCGAGGCCGCCCAGATGCTGGAGACCAGCGAGGTCTCGGTGAACAGCGCCCTCCAGCGCGCCCGCGCCACGCTCGGCGGCCAGCTCCCCTCCTCCGGCCGTGACCGCGCGCCCGCGCCGCGCTCGCCGCGCGAGCGGGAGATCGTCAGCCGGTTCGTGGATGCCTTCGAGGCCGCCGACATCGAGCGGCTCGTCAGCGTGCTCACCGACGACGCATGGATGACCATGCCGCCCGAGCCGCTGGAATACCAGGGTCACGCCGCGATCGCGGAGTTCTACCTGACCCGGACCTGGTGGGGCACGCGGCCCGTCAAGCTCGTGCCCACCCGCGCCAACGGCCAGCCCGCGTTCGGCTACTACCTCCGCGACGCACACGGACCACTCGCGCACGCCAACGGTCTCATCGTGCTCACCCTGGCCGACGACAAGATCAGCGCCATCACCCGGTTCGGCGACAACAGCGTGTTCCCCCACTTCGGGCTGCCCCGGACCCTGCGCTGTAGTCAGAACGACTACGGCGACGCCTAGCCAACGTGGCCGCGACCATCCTGATCGTGCTGGCCAGAACAACCGACGCGTGGTGAACCCCGCCCGCTCAAACTCGCTCGACCCGCCGACCCGTCCGAACGGCCCGTGGCAGCTTGCACCCGGTGATGCTCCTGAGCTCGGCCGAACTCGCTCCTCGACAGGGCGACATCACGGTGCGGCGGCACCCCAGCACTCTGCCAGGTGAACCTGCCCCTCCCTCGGCGCGGCTAGCCGCGCCGCCGTGAGGGGACGTGGTCACACATATCCCCCAGATCGGTATCCCCTGAGGGGATAATTTCAGGCCCGGGTCCGCCGCGCAGATCGGCGGAAGTGTGCGCGCTCCACTCGTCTCTTGACCTCCGTTCTGTGGGGTGAGCGGAGGGCGTCGACGGTGCCTGGCTGATCGCGGGGTTCTTGGGCTCTGGGCCGCTATGGTGGCTGGCCCGGCGGGGTGGGAGGGTGGACGGCGTGGAGCTGCTGATCGCCCGCAATCCGGATCCGGATTCCAGGCTGCCGTATCTGCTGTGGCTGCCGCTGGCTGGCGGGATGGTGTTCCGCGCGTCGGGGACCTGGCCGCGTACCAGTGCCGTGTACTGTTACCCGGTTTCGGCGGATGAGTGGCCCGGCGATGCCGACATTGTCGACCGCGTGGGCGTCCGGTCGTGTGTGCGGCGGGGTGCGGCCATCGATCTGGTCCTGGACCGGGCGCGGGAGAACCGCTCGCAGATCGTCTTCACCAAGGCCCGCGGCCGCGATGCGGTCTTCTGGCAGTCCCCGCGCACCCGTAAGCAGGCCCGCCCGAACGTGACCACCCCCACTGCCCGGGCGGCCGGGATCGCCGAGCTGGAGATCACGATCGACTCCCATGAGCGGTATGCCTACCGGTTCGGTGGGCGGCAGGTTCGTACGGTCAGGCGGGCGCTGCCCTGCGGTGACTACGGCCTGGCCGCCGACGGCAGGCTCCTTGCCTCTGTTGAGCGCAAGTCGCTGGCTGACCTGGTGGCCAGCCTCACTGGCGGGAAGCTGCGCTATGCCGTGGGCTGAGCTGGCCGCGCTGCCCCGCGCCGCGGTGGCGGTCGAGGACCGCTATTCCCGGGTGTTCAAGCTGGAGCGGGTCCGGCCCGCCCTGGTCGCGGACGGGCTGGCCGAATTGCAGGTCCGCTGGCCCAACGTCCCGATCGTGTTCTGCGAGACCCGCCCGCTCGCCGAGGAATGGACCTACCGGTTCCTGGCCACCGCCCACTCCTGGGCCGCCACCGAGGCGGCCGCGACCGAGCGGCTTACATCCTTGGCCGCCGCAGCCGCCGCGACTGAACTCGCTGCCGCGCCGGGCGGGCCAGAACCTTCCACCGCCGAAGTCCGGGCATGGGCGCGGGCGGCCGGTCTTGCCGTCCCCGCCGCGGCAAGCTCCGGCGGGAGATCTGGGCTGCCTGGCGTACGGCGCACCGCGGCTAAGGTCGGCACAATGGCGGCTGTGACCGGTCAGTCTCCGTTGCCGAATGTGCCGCCGGGCCTGTCGGTGCTGGAAGCGGTGCTGGAACGGATCACCTACGCCAACGAGGACACCGGTTACACCATCGCCCGGGTGGCCACCGAGCGGACCGGCCCGGATCTTTTGACGGTGGTGGGCCCGCTGCTGGGCGCCCAGGTCGGGGAGAGCCTCCGGCTGACCGGGCGCTGGAGCAGCCACCCGAAGTACGGCCGGCAGTTCCAGGTGCACTCGTTTGCCACCGTGCTGCCGGCCACGATCCAGGGCATCCGCGCCTACCTGGGGTCGGGGCTGATCAAAGGGATCGGCCCGGTGATGGCCGAGCGGATGGTCGACCATTTCGGCACCGGCATCCTGGACATCATCGACCACCAGCCGGGCCGGCTGTCCGAGGTGCATGGGCTGGGGCCCAAACGGATCAAGAAGATCGCCGACGCGTGGGAAGAGCAGAAGGCGATCAAGGACGTGATGGTGTTCCTGTCCGGGGTGGGGGTATCCACGTCGCTGGCCGTGCGGATCTACAAGAAATACGCCACCAGCTCCATCTCGGTGGTGCGTGAGGAGCCATACCGGCTCGCGTCGGAGGTGTGGGGCATCGGGTTCAAGACCGCCGACACCATCGCACAGGTGGTCGGGATCCCCCGTGACAGCCCGCAGCGGATACAGGCGGGCCTGCAGTACACCCTGTCGCAGGCCGCCGACGACGGCGGGCACTGCTACCTGCCCGAGCCGAACCTGATCCGCGAGGCAGCCAAGATCCTCGGTGTCGGCACGGAGCTGATCGGCCCCTGCCTCGACGACCTTGTGGCCGGCGAGGGCGGCGTGCGTGAACCGGTGCCAGCCGGCGGCGAGGCCGAAGACGGTACCGTTCCGGCGGTGTATCTGGTGCCGTTCCACCGGGCCGAGCGCTCCCTCGCCAGCGGGCTGCTGGACCTGCTGAACACCCGGCATGAGCGGCTGCCCGCCTTCACCAGGGTGGACTGGCCCACGGCGCTGAGCTGGCTCCACACGAGGGCCGGCCTGGACCTGGCCCCTGCGCAGCAAGAGGCGGTCAAGCTGGCGCTCACCAGCAAGGTCGCGGTGCTCACCGGCGGCCCGGGCTGCGGCAAGAGTTTCACCGTCCGCGCCGTCGTCACCCTCGCCACGGCCAAGAACGCCAAGGTAGTGCTGGTCGCGCCGACCGGCCGGGCCGCAAAAAGGCTGGCGGAGCTGACCGGTCACGACGCCTCCACCGTGCACCGGCTGCTGGAGCTCCAGCCTGGCGGTGACCCCACATACGACCGTGACAATCCCCTGGATGCCGATCTGGTTGTAGCCGATGAGTCCTCGATGATGGACGTCATCTTGGCCAACAAGCTGGTCAAGGCCATCCCAGCCGGCGCGCACCTGCTGCTGGTCGGCGACGTCGACCAGCTCCCCTCGGTCGGCGCCGGTGAAGTCCTGCGCGACCTGCTTGCATCCCCCAGCGTCCCGCGGGTGCGGCTAACCCAGATCTTCCGCCAGGCCCAGCAGTCCGGCATCGTCGTCAACGCCCACCGCATCAACCACGGCCAGCCCCCGCACCTGACCCGCTTCGACGACTTCTACTGGTTCACCTGCGACCCGCCGGAGACTTCCGGCCTGCACCCGGCCGAGGAAACCGCCAAGCTCGTCGTGGACATCGTTGCCCGCCGCATCCCCGCCAGATTCGGGCTCGACCCGGTCCGCGACATCCAGGTGCTCACCCCGATGCACCGCGGCCCGGCCGGGGCGGGCAACCTCAACGCCCTGCTGCAGGAGGCATTGACCCCGCACCGCGACGGGACGCCGGAGAAGTGGTACGGCGGGCGGGTGTTCCGGGTCGGGGACAAGGTCACCCAGCTGCGCAACAATTACGACAAGGGCAGGGCCGGGATCTTCAACGGCACCGTCGGGGTTGTCACCGGCCTGTCGGTGCCCGACCAGGCGCTCTCCGTGCTTACTGACGAAAACGAGCAGGTGGAGTACGACTTCGCTGAGCTCGATGAGCTCGCCCACGCCTACGCCGTCACCATCCACCGCTCTCAGGGCAGCGAGTATCCCGCGGTGGTGATCCCGCTCACCACCGCCTCCTGGATGATGCTGCAGCGCAACCTGCTCTATACCGGCGTCACCCGCGCCAAGAAGCTCATCATCCTGGCCGGATCCCGCCGAGCGCTCGCCCAGGCCGTCCGCACCCGCGGAGCGGGCCGCCGCCACACCGCACTCACCCACCGGCTCAACCCGGCCGGGCATGGCGGCCAACCCCAACACCCCAGCAGCAGGTAAGAGCCTGTTGTGCGGCAGCCAGCGCCGTTCGGTGGCACACCCGGCGGAGCCCATGATGAGACGAACCGGAGCCAGCCAGATGACCAGCCGGCAGTCAGACTCGGCGGCTGCGGCCAACAAGACCCAGTCCTGACGGGCCGGTCAGGTTCCCACCCGCACCAAGCACCAGATGGCGATCTTCGGCAAGCTTCGCGGCATGGGCCACATGCCGGCCTGTTCAAGACCTTCGGCAGCCGACGGCGCCATCAGCCGTTTGCGGGTTGCCAGCGGGCCGCGATCTGGTACCCGCGCACGTCCGATCCGCATGGCATTCCGGGCCAGGCATACCGCCAGCGGCACACGCACGAAGACTGCGCGCAGCAGGCCACCGCGCGCCCGGCCGATGGCGATGAGCGGCGCCCAGTCCTACGGGGAGGGGCTGGTGTTATCCACGGCAGGCGACCTCATGGCAGGGGATCCATGCACCGTTTGCCAGCCGGTTGCAAGCGGTTGAGAACACCCGATCTTGGGCGTTGCCGTCCAGCCGCCGCTCAGCGGGCGCCTGTGCGGGTCACCAGTTCGGCGGCGCTCGTGGCTGTTGGACTCCGCCTGGCCCACTGGCAGGGCCAGGCGGAGTTCGCCACTGGCCAGCCAGTTCACCGGGCGGCACCGGCGACATAGGCGGCGACGACGTAGGTGGCGTGCCGGTCCAGACTGCCGCGGGCGCGGTCATATCTCATGGTGGTCCGCGGATCGGCGTGCGAGGCGGCTTCCTGCACGTCCCGCAGCGAGACCCCGGCGTCCAGCGCGGCGGTGATGAACGCGTGCCGCAGCGTGTGCGGCCTGACCGATTTGGTGATCCCGGCGCGGCGGGCGACCCGGCGGACGATCCGCCCGGCGCCGTGCCGGTCTAGCCGCCCGCCATCGACGGCCAGGAAGACCGGCCCCTCCACGCGTTCGCCGATGGCCAGGTCGATCGCCCGGGCGGTGCGCGGCGCCAGCGGGACGGTGACGACCTTGCCGCCCTTGCGGGTGACCACCAGGGTCCGGTGCCCGCGCTCGACGCCCAGGGCCTCGATGTTGGCGCCGGTGGCTTCCGACACGCGCAGTCCGTTGAGCGCCAGCAGCGAGATCAGCGCGTGCTCGGCGGGGGCGCCGAGTCCGGCGGCGACCAGTATTGCGCCGAGTTCGTTACGGTCCAGCCCGGTGGCATGCGACTCATAGTCCAGCCGCGGGCGGCGGATATGCGCGGCCGGGGAGTGATCGAGCAGCTCCTCCTCGACCGCGTACCGGTAGAACCCGGCGACGGTACACAGCCGCCGGGTGATGGTAGCCCGGGCGCGGCCACGGGCTTCCAGGTCACGGGCGAAGCACTCGATGTCGGCACGGCGTGCCTGGAACAGCTGCACGTAATGCTGCTGGCACCAGCTGGCGAACTGCCGCAAATCCAGCGCGTACGCCTCGCGCGTAAGGCCGGTGTAACCCGCCAGGAACCCGCTCAGGGCGAGCCGCTCGGGCCCGGTAAACACGGACTCGACGACGGCGACAGCTGTGGACGTGGTAGCCATGGGACACCTCCCGGGTCGGGCTGAGACCCGGAACTGGGCCAGCCAGGGCCCCAGCGACGATGATTCACCTCACCTTTAGACCCGACCCCGCGACTACACAACGTCACATTGAACTAACCCAGACCACACAGCAATCTCGACGGAAGCACGCCGGATCGCCGATTAGGGATGCCTACTGGAGCAGTAGGCATATGCGATTCCACGCGCGCAGAATGTCCTTTCGGGCGCCGGGATAGCGTGGCGATGGTCGTCGGCAGCAAGGGCGGCAACCAGCATGGCCCCTACAGGCGGGCGCGCTTGCACGGTGCCGCGGTCGGGTCGGCTCAAGGTCGCTTCCCTGCGCGCCAACTGGCTCACTGCGGGATGACCGCGCGGACAGCTCGCTGCTCCCGGGCGGCGTTGCTGGCCGCGAGTGTTAAACCTTGTCTCCGTGAATCCCACCGCAGTCGTTGTCTGGTTGGCCGGCCTGGTAACAGATTGGCAGCAGCGCAGGCGCCACGTGCGGGTAATGGTGCATCGTGGGTTCTTCCAGGTGCCGGATGCTCCCGAGTGCTTCTTCATCAAGGTGACAAACCTCTCCTCGTCGCGTGAGATCGAGGTCAGCCACATCTGGTTTGCCACGGAACCGCGCGTCGATGTCCTGAATCAGGGGCGGCGGCTTCCGGCGCGGCTGCGTCTCGACGAGACGTTCGAGACCTGGATCCTTGTGAGCGCCGTACCGGCCGTGCGTCACGCCGGGTCCAGGATCCGCGTACGGCTCTCAAACGGCAAGGTCATCAACTCCAAGCTCGATAAGCACATCCCGCCTCTTGGCTACGTGGCCGGGCCCGGGAGCCGGTAGGAAAGTTGCCTGAAGCACTGGTCGCGGCAGCGTTCGCCGCTGCGATCACCGGCCTGCGCCAGCACTCCACGCCCTACCACCTCGCCCACGGGCTGCTCGACCATGCCTCTCACCTGCTGCGCCTAGACGATGACGAGGTCGCCAGGACCGCTATCGGCGAGGCCCGGGGCATCGCCCAGCAGCTGCGCTGCCAGCCGCTGCTGGACCGCGCAGAAACCATTCAGCCCGCCAGGCCCCGCACCGCGGCCTCGTGATGACGGCATCTGCCAGTTAGCGCCGGGTTCCCGGAGTCGGGATGCTGGAGTGTGGTCATGCCGCGGGCTCGGCTGCGCTGATGCGAAGCTCGTATTCGATCGGCATGAGCATGCCCAGTGACGAGAGCAGGATGGTCCCCGGTGATGCCAACGATGTGCCGGTAAGAGGCGAAGATGACCGCTGGAGAGAGACCTGGCCCCGGGGCGGGACACCGACGCTAAGCCTATATCCGGGGTTCCGCGGGTGCCAGGTCGGCGGCCCGGTCCAGCAGCGGCTGACAGCGCAGGCGGCCGGCGATATCGCGGGCTTCGCTAACTGCTGCTCCGGCGGCTTCGGCATCACCTAGGCGCAGGAGATACGCGGCGTGGTCGAGCAGGCCGTGAGCGAGGTGGTAGGGGGTGCTGTGCTCGCGCAGGCCGCTGATCGCCGAGGTGAATGATGCCGCAGCGTGGTCACCATCGCGGGCGGCCAGGCGGGCCCGGGCCAGGTCGCGTTCGGCCCGCAGCATGGCAGGCAGCTGCCCTGGCAGGAAGTCGTCGAGCAGGAAGAGCAACTCACTGGTGGTGGCAGTATCAGCCAGTTCATGAGCGGAGCGGGCGGCTAGCGACCACGCCCAGCACAGGTAATTCGTGCTCATCGCGGGAACGCGAGAGTGGGTGAGCGCCTCGCGGGCGCAGCCCAGCGCGTCCCGTGGCTGCTGGCGGGCGGCGGCGATGAAGGCCTCCACGAGGCTGATCAATGACCTGTCCTGGGGGTCTTCGCTGGTCCGCAGGTCCCGCAGTGCAGCGAGCATGGTCTCGGCGGCGGCGGTGTCACCGCGCAGGGCAGCCAGCCAGCCCAGCTCGCAGGCGAGGAATTCGTCGTCCGCTAGCCCGCCGGAGTTCCTTGCCTGGGTGAGTTCTTGCTCGGCAGCGTCCCAGTCGCCGAGGATCAGCATCCCGTCGGCCATGTTCATGATCGCAACTGCCAGGAAGTCACGGACCCCGGCCCGGCGCAGATGTCCGGCGGCGGTGCGCGCGGCCTCCACCGAAGCCCCGGGGTCGGTCAACGACGCCGTGTTCGCCAGGTTGAGCAGGGCGCGGCCCAACAGGAAGCTGTCGCCAGCCTGTTCAGCGAGCCGGGCAGCTTCGTGAAGGTAGGCGATCGCTTCGGTCCGGCGCGAGGCGCCTTGCAGGTAGATCCCGCGGGTGATGAGCAGGCCGCAAAGCTGGCCGGTATCAACGCCGAGGGCCTGGCCAAGGGTGAGCGCCTCGTTAGTGAGTTCGGCAGCGTCGAGCGAGCCTGCGAACACTTCCACGGTCGCGAGTTCTTCCAGGGCCCGCACCGTGTCGGCGTCGGGATCTGCCCGCAATGCCGCCACGGCGGCCGTGAGTTCTTCCCGCGCTTCCGCGTGGCGTCCCCACAACCGGAGGGCGTGCCCGGCAGTGGCCTGGGCGCGTGCAGCCGCCCTGGCTTGGCCGCGTTCCTGGTGGTAATCGCTGGCACGATGGGCGTACCCAATCGCCGCTGCCCATTCTGCGCTGGCGGCGGCCGCCTCGGCGGCGCGTTCCCACAGCCTGCCGGCGTCCGGTGGCCCGCCTGCGCTGTCTGACTGCCCGCCCGCGGCATCTTCCCCCGGGTCGGCAGCGGGCGATGTGAGCTGGGCGGCGGTGGCGTAGCTGGTGGCGGCCAGGGCAGGAGCGCCGGTCCGCACCGCGCGCTCGGCGGCCCGGATCAGCGCGCCGACAGCCTGCGCCCGGATCTGGGCGGCATCGCCGTCATCGAGGACGGCTTCCAGGGCGTCGAGGTAGTGGCGGGCGATGACGTCGGCGACTTCCTCGCCGTCGCCGGCAAAGGCGGCGCGCAAGTGGGCGGCTACCGCCAGGTGGCGGGCTTTGCGGTCGCGGCGCGACAGGGTGTCGTAGGCGACCTGGCGCAGCATGTTCTGGGCGAAGCCGTAGCTGCCCCGCTCCGGCGACAGCGGGTCGGCGGAGATGGTGAGCACCTCGCGGCGCACCAGCTCGGTCAGCGCCGTCCGCACCGCGGGTTCGTCCTGGCAGGACACGGCGATCAGTGCCTCGGCGGGAAAGGTGGCGCCCAGCACCGCCGCGTCCGCGGCCAGCTGGCGTAGTCCCGGATCCAGGGCGTCCAGCCGGGCCGCCAGCAACGCGTGCAAGCTGTCGGGCACCGCCAGCTGGCCGATATCCCCGACGAGCCGGTAGGAGCCCTCGATGGGCTGGACGACGTCACGGTCGATCAGCGACCGGATGGTTTCCACCGCGAACAGCGGGATGCCCTGGGCCTGCCCGGTGACCTTCTCGCGCGCGGAGGCCGGCATGCCCGGCACCAGCGCCTCCACCAGCTCATCCATCGAGGCTGCATCCAGCGGGTCCAGGGTCAGCGTTATCCGGTTCCGGCCGGTGCCGGACCCGGGCCGGATCTCACCTAGCTCCGGGCGGGCCAGCACCAGCACAAACACCGGCAAGTCCCGCACCCAGTCGATCAGGTAATCCAGGAAATCCAGCAACCCCGCGTCGGCGTATTGCGCATCCTCGACCAGCAGCACCGCCGGGCCCTCCGCCGCCAGCCGCTCGAAGAACAGCCGCCACCCGGCGAACAACTCCTCCCGGGCCAGTGGCCCACCGCTGTCACCCGCAGCGGTAACACCCAGCAGGCGGCCGAGCCTCGCCCCGACATACGCCCGCTCACCCGGGTCGGGCACGAACCGGTCCAGCCCGGCCGCCAGCTTCTCCGCGACGGCCGCGGCAGGGTCTTCCTCGGCGATGGAAAGCCGCTGGCGCACGATCTCCGCCAGCGCCCAGAACGCCACCCCCTGCCCATAGGGCAGGCACCGGCCGGTGTGCCACCACACCTGCTCCGCCAGCCCGTCGATGTATTTGCGGAACTCCCAGCCCAGCCGCGACTTGCCCACCCCGGCCGGCCCGGACACCAGCACCAGCCGCGGCACCCGCCGCTCCGCCGCGGCGTGGAACAGCTCCCGGACCGTGCGCAGCTCCGCGTCCCGCCCGGTCAGCGGCGCCTCCAGCCCGTCCACCCTCTGCGACCCGCCCACCCCGGACAGCACCCAGGTCGCCCGCCACAGATGTGCCAGTTCCGCCTTCCCCTTCAGCGCATGCTCCCCCGCGTCGGCGAACCCCACCCCGCGTTCCGCCAGCCGCTTCGTCGCTCCATCCACCAGCACCGACCCGGGCTCGGCCGCCGCCTCCACCCGGGCCGCGGTGTTCACCGTATCCCCGGCCATCCCCTCACCGCCCGCGCCCACCGTGACCGCCACCTCCCCGGTCACCACCCCGCACCGCGCCACCAGCCCCGGGGCGCCGGCCTCGGCACCCAGATCGGCGACCGCGGCCACCAGATCCAGACCCGCGCGCACCGCCCGCTCCGCATCTCCCTCCGCCGCTACCGGGGCCCCCCACACCGCCATCACCGCGTCCCCGATGAACTTCTCCACTACCCCCCCGTACCGGCCGATCACCGTCCGCGCCAGCACGAAATACTCGCTCAGCAGCTCCCGCACCGCCTCCGGATCCCGCGACTCCGACAACGGCGTGAACCCCACCAGGTCACAAAACAAAACCGAGCACACCCGCCGCTCCGCTACCAAGCCGGCTGGTGCGGTTCCGGGCGGAGCTGACGTCGTCACTGACGGTGCCGGCGCCAGATCAGACAACTGGCGCCCGCAGGAACGGCAGAACGGCTTTCCCGGTGTCACCGGCTCACCACATGACGGGCACCGCCCCAAAGGAGCACCGCAGTCCTCACAGAACCGCTCGCCATCCCCCCGGGACGCACCGCACCGCGGACACGTCACCACGAGGCATTTATACCCCCATAGCCAGCCCCGGTACACGGCCCGCAACGGCGGCCCGCCCCTACCCCGGAGCGATCCCATGCCAGATCAGGATCCCTCTGGTCCGGCATTACCACTACGCGTCGACCGGGAGCCTTGGTGCGCCAGGCCGCCGTCCCGGCTCCCCTGGAGAACGCGCAGAACCGGTTGATCGCCGCGTGGATGTGCCCGATGCCTCGCAATCCTCATGCGCTCCTATTGGGCGCGATGGCGCAACCGACGACCAGAACTGTCGACACTGCCTGGCCCGCGGGTGTTTCCCCGGCCGGGGGACCGCATCTGGTGTGGCAGCGGCAGCTGGCCCTGGCGTGCGGCAGGCCGAGTGAGCGCGGGCCGCGATAGGTGACCAGGTGGTGCGTGGATCTGGCGGCGGCCGGGGAGCGCCGAGCGAGATGACAGCGCCCGGCCGCGCGGCCCGGGCGGGCCCGGCGCGGCCGGGGGTGTCAGCGCAGGTTCAGGCGCTCGCGGGCTGGTGCCGGCGGGCGGCGCGGCGCATGCGCCGTTCGGCGCGCTCGGCGCGGCGGGCGGCCGCGGCCAGCACGGCCAGGCGCTCGGCGGGGCGCTGCCCCAGGGCGTCCGCGAGCAGCTGATGCTGCCGGTCGGCGGCGAGCTGGGTGATCTGGTCCATGACAGCTCCTCCTGGCCGTTTCCTACAGGTACCGCCAGCGTCACTCTCCCGGAAGGAACTGTCTGTGGCCTGGCTAACGCACCCGCTGTCGGCTTGCTAACACCCCGCCCACCATCGGCGAGCAGAGGACAGACTTACCCGCCGAAGACGCTCCCGCAGATCATGGGTCATGCGAGCATCACTACCGCGGCCCCCATATCAAAGGCCCGACGACAAGCCACTCCCAGGCGGCGACATCGTCCGTGATCCGGTAACAGCCGGCTTAGACCGCACCTCTCCTGCGATGAGGTACGTCAGGACCGCAGCGCACCCGACGCATCGACCTGCAAACGCAACGATCATCGACGGGTACTAGCCGCCCTCCCCGGCAACAGCCTGCCGGACGCTGACTGAGGCTAACAGTGCTTTACTTCGAATCTCGGGAACTCCACTCCGCAACGCCGTTCACGAGTCTTCGCGGCGGCCTAGGCACTTCCCTGGCCTACTGTTCACCTGCCTGCGCACGCGCGGTCGGCTGGGTAATGAGCAGTCCGCCCCCGCCTGCCGTAGCAGTGAGCACGTCGGCAGGCCGGCCCACCGGCCTGATCACGGTCGAGCGTGCCGGTCGGCAACGGTATCTGACGCCTGTTTCTTGAACGCCTGGCGCGGGCGGGGCTTACTGGCCGACGCGCCCGTCGATGCGCTCGCGGAGCAGGTCGGCGTGCCCGTTGTGGCGGGCGTACTCCTCGATCATGTGCACCAGCAGCTCGCGCAGCGAGACCGGCTCCCCCTCGGAGTCCTGCCCCACGAAATCCAGGCCGTGCTCCTGGATGAACTGGCCGGCGAACGCGGTCTCCTCGCGCCACGCCGCCCACGCCTCGCCGGACGGCCGGGTCGGCCACCGCGCCGTTAAAGTCGCCGTCCGGGTCGGCCTCGGCCTGGTAGCGCCCGGGCACGTCGTTCCCGGCGAACCGGCGGCGGAACCAGGCCCGTTCCACCTCGGCCATGTGCCGGACCAGGCCGAGCAGCGACATCGTGGACGGCTCCACCGAACGCCGGGCCAGCTGCCCGGCGTCGAGCCCATCGCACGTCACCCGCAGCGTCAGCGGCTGGTAGCGCAGGAACTCGTTAAGCGTCGCCCGCTCGTCTCCCAGCCGGAGCCGCCTTCGCGCGGGTCCGAAGCAGGATCGAGGAACAGGTCCGCCCGGTGCTGCGGCGTGATCACGCCGACCGAGACTACCCGGCCGCCTGAGCTCTGCCCCGCAGGCAGCAGAAAACCCCACGATCCCGGGCGTCGCCCGGCGTGAACGATCGGCAGGCCTGGTGCCCGGGCCAGCTGACCCGCAGGCGTGCCAGACTGCGCCCATGGATGATGTCGCTGCCCGCACGCTGGGCCGGGTTGGCGCCAATGGCATCGAGCTGGCGTACGAGACCTTCGGCGACGCCGGCGCACCGCCGGTCGTGCTCATCATGGGCCTGGCAACGCAGATGATCGCCTGGCCGGACGAGCTTTGCGACGGCCTGGCCCGGTGCGGTCTTTTCGTCGTCCGGTTCGACAACCGGGATGTGGGCGGATCAACGCACCTGAACAATGTCCCGCCGCCGCGCCTTGCCGACATCCTGGTGCGGCGCAGGCCGCCGCCGTACTCGATCGGCGACATGGCCGGCGACGTGGTGGGGCTGATCGATGGCCTGGGACTGGGTGATGTTCACCTGGCCGGGGCATCCATGGGCGGGTTCATCGCGCAGGCCGTCGCACTGGAGCACGCCGGCCGGGTTCGCACGCTCACGCTGATCATGACCTCCACCGGATCTCGTCGCGTGGGGCAGGCCAAACCGCGAGTTTACGCCCGGCTGCTGCGGCCGCGGGCGGCCGCCGGCCGGCCGGCGGCCGTGTCCGCGGTCGTCGAGACGTTCCGGCTCATCGGCTCGCGCGGTTTCGCCTTCGACGAGGAGTACCTGCGTGATCTAGCCGGCCGCAGCTGGGACCGCGGGTATGACCCGGCTGGCTCCCGCCGCCAGCTCGCGGCGGCGGTTAACCAGCCGAACCGCACCGCGGCGCTGCGTCGTATCACCGTTCCGACGCTGGTCATCCACGGACTCCATGACCCGCTGGTCGCGCCCAGCGGTGGCCTCGCGATCGCCAAGGCGATCCCAGACTCCCGCTTCGTGGGGTTCTCCGGCATGGGTCACGACCTGCCCCGGGCACTGTGGCCCGAGTTCGTCAGGGAGATCGCGGCGCTCGCCGCACTAGGCGAACAGCGCCGCCGCCACAGACCGCCGGCGGGCTAGCCGTCAATCTATGTCCGTGACGCAGCTGATCGGTTTACTGTCAGTAGCCGAATAGCGGGCGTTGCGAGTCCGCATACTTATTCGTCGGCCTGTATGTCGTTAACGGTGGCGGCGATCGTCAACTCAGTCGTGCCGTTCGGATCGAGGGCCGCGCTAAACGCCGAATAGGAATGTCTATCGAAGCAATAGCCATTTGAGAGCCCGACAGCGCAGAACGTCTGTTCTGGCGTGCGTAGACGTTCTGTCGCGGCATGGGGCGAGCACTTGTGCGTCAGGTGCTGCTCGATGCGCTCCGCTTGCGGACGACGACGAGAGCCCTCTGTTCGTGGTGTGGGAAGATCGCCTATCGTTCGCAGTCGGCGGCCAGCTGGGCGGGGATGTGGCGGCCGGCGAACAGGGCGATCAGCGCGACGATGGTCAGCAGCGGCGCTGGGGCGCACAGTGTCGGACAACCCCTATGCGCTTGATCGCCCGCTGGTTCGCGGCACCCGCCCGACGCTCGGCAGCGCCAGCTCGGGGTCCTCGTCCTCGACGCAGCCGCGACAGCCCGTGCGCTCCCGGGCGAGCCTGGAGCACGCCGCGTCTGGGGGTGAGCGCTCCAGCATCGGTGCGCGCCGGGGTTGACGGCTAGGCGGTGGACCTGAGCCCGCCGTCCGCCGTGTCGGCGGCGCGTGAATACTGACTCCGGCGTGGCACCCAAGTGCCGCCAGGGGGTCAAAATTGGGGCTCTGGCACAATTTCCGTGATGGTGTCCGGCGTGTCGGCCGGAGCCGTGATCGCGGCTTTTGTGATCATGCTGGCCGTGCGATCTTGATGTTGCTGATGTCCTGCTGCCGCACCTGGCCGACGTGCTGGTAGATGAGGTCTGCACGGCGGGCAGGTCGGTGCGCATCCAGGCCAGGGCGTGCGGCTCATCAGCCACGTGCCCGGGGTGCGGCACGGTGTCCCGGCGAGTGCACGGCCGATATGAGCGGCGGCTTCTGGATACCGCCGCAGGCGGCCGGGAAGTCATGATCTGCCTGACTGTCCGGCGCTTCTTGTGCCAGGCTCCGGCCTGCCCGAAGACGACCTTCGCCGAGCAGGTCAGGGGGCTGACCAGCCGCCACGCCCGGCGTACTCCAGGCCTGACCGGCGTGCTGCAGGCGGTGGCGCTGGCGCTGGGCGGACGCGCCGGGGCCCGGATGACCGGGCGGTTGGCGGCCACGGTGAGCCGGATGACGCTGCTGCGCCTGATCCGGGACCTGCCCGATCCCGCAGCCGTCACGGCCCCGCGGGTGCTGGGCGTGGATGAGTTCGCGCTGCGTAAGGGGCGGCGCTACGGCACTCTGCTGGTCGATGTGGAGACCCGCCGGCCTGTCGACATCTTGCCGGAACGGTCGGCGGATTCCTTCGCCGCCTGGCTGGCGCAACGTCCCGGCGCGCGGGTGATCTGCCGGGACCGGGCCGGGGTCTACTCCGATGGCGGCAGCCGCGGCGCGCCCGAAGCGGTCCAGGTCGCCGACCGGTGGCATTTGTGGCACAACCTGGGCGAGGCCGTCGAGCGGGCGGTCGCCCGGCACCGGCAGCAGCTGGCCGCCGCGGCCAGCACGCCCCAGCCGGCCCAGGACCAGGCAGACACTCGGGACCCGGCGGGCACCCAGGACCCGGCCCAGCCCGCCGTGCAGCGCAGCGGCGGGATCGCCGGCCGGACGCGCCGCCGGTATACCGACGTGCACCGCCTGCTGGCCGCTGGCCACAGCCAGGCCGCGATCGCAACCGAGCTAGGCCTGTCCCGCAACACCGTCCGCCGGTTCGCCCGCGCCGCCGACCCCGGCGAGCTGCTCATCCGCGACTGGACCCCACACAGCCCGGGCATCCTGCACGACTACGAGTCCTACCTGCGGGAACGATGGAACTCCGGCTGCGCCAACGCCACGCTGCTGTGGCAGGAGATCCGCGCCCGCGGCTACCCCGGCGGCTACTCCACCGTCCGCGACCACCTCGCGCGTTTCCGCGGAAACGCCGTCATCCGCGCTCCCGCTCCCAAACCGCCCAAGCCCCGCGCG